>OFEI01000028.1_pt1 | contig 41898 bp, 29 predicted proteins | sample 1521041 | NCBI WGS metagenome assembly OFEI01 (sample SAMN05335687, study PRJEB24111) | insect metagenome | biome: ENVO:00009004; isolation source: gut from larvae fed green and black olives | host: Bactrocera oleae | place: Israel | collected 2011-11
TCCAGCGAGGTGTATGATCTGTCCTTACCTGATCGTCTTCCGATCTTTTGGCGGTTGGAACCGGTCGCTGTTCAGTGGCTCGCCGGAACTGCTAGATTGTCTGCAACTTCGTGCCGATCGTCAGTTTAAGGCGAAGAATGGTCCGCTAGACTGCGTTCAGAAAAATTATAAGTTACGTGCGCCGGTAGAAGGGCAGGTAGTGGGTGAGCTAGCGCCAGACTTTGCAAACCGTCTGCGTAAGAACATCAAGAAATTAGATAAATGGGCGAAGCAAGAAGGGATCGAGTGCTACCGTATTTATGATGCCGATCTGCCTGACTATAATATCGCGATTGACCGTTATGCCGACTGTGTGGTGGTTCAAGAGTATGCGCCACCTAAAACGGTAGAGCCGCAAAAGGCTCGCCAACGTCTTTTTGACGTGATCAGCGTGACGTTACAGGTCTTAGAGCTACCCGCTAACAAGCTGGTGCTAAAAACTCGTGAACGCCAAAAAGGCACTCAACAGTATCAAAAATTAGCGACCAAAAATGATTTCTTTGAGGTGAGCGAGTTTTCCGCGCACTTCTGGGTCAACCTGACCGATTACCTCGATACGGGGCTCTTTATCGATCACCGCTTAGCGCGTAAGATGCTTGGCGAGATGAGTCGCAACAAAGATTTCCTCAACCTCTTTGCCTATACGGGGACCGCAAGTGTTCACGCGGCACTCGGCGGCGCGAAGTCTACGACTACGGTAGACATGTCTCGCACCTATTTAGAGTGGGCCGAGCGTAACTTCCAGTTGAACGATATTTCTGGGCAGTCGCATCGTCTTATCCAAGCAGACTGTCTTAGCTGGATTAAAGAGTCTCGCGAAACCTTCGATGTGATCTTTATCGATCCGCCAACCTTCTCTAACTCTAAGCGGATGGAAGATAGCTTCGATGTGCAGCGTGACCATTTATCTCTGCTGACCGATCTACAATATCTATTGCGCACGGGGGGCACTATCATGTTCTCCAACAACAAACGTGGTTTTCGTATGGACCATGACGGCCTTGCTGCAGTCGGTTTACAAGCGCGGGATATTACCGCTAAAACACAATCTCAAGATTTCTCTCGCAATAAACATATCCACAACTGCTGGTTAGTTACGCGTGTAGGTCAGGAACAATAACTATGTCATTAATTAGTATTCATGGTGCTTGGCTATCGTACAGCGATGCACCTTTACTCGATAACGCCGAATTGCATATCGAAGAAAACGAACGCGTCTGTCTCGTTGGCCGTAACGGTGCGGGAAAGTCTACCCTGATGAAAATCATCAATCAGGAAGTGCCGTTGGATGATGGTCGCATCGTCTACGAGCAAGATTTAGTTATTGCCCGTTTACAACAGGATCCACCGCGGAACATAGCGGGCTCGGTCTATGATTTTGTGGCAGAAGGGGTGGCGGAGCAAGCTCAGCACCTTAAAGCTTATCACGCTATCTCGCATATCGTGATGCAAGACCCGAGCGAGAAAAACCTTAATGAGATGGCTCGCTTACAAGGGGTGTTGGATCATCAGAATCTTTGGCAACTTGAAAGCCGGATCAACGATGTGCTCTTGAACATCGGCTTAGATGCCGATACAGAACTCTCTTCGCTCTCTGGCGGATGGTTGCGTAAGGCTGCGTTAGGTCGGGCCTTAGTCTCCAATCCAAAAGTCTTGATGCTCGATGAGCCAACGAACCACTTAGATATTGAAACTATCCACTGGTTGGAAAACTTCCTTAAGACGTTCAATGGCAGCATCATCTTTATCTCGCATGACCGTTCATTTATCCGCAATATGGCAACGCGTATCGTGGATCTCGATCGTGGCAAATTGGTCTCCTGGCCTGGCGATTATGACCAATATCTGCTGGGTAAAGAAGAAGCATTACGGGTTGAAGATCTGCAGAATGCCGAGTTTGACCGTAAATTAGCGCAGGAAGAAGTCTGGATCCGTCAAGGGATTAAAGCGCGTAGGACGCGCAATGAAGGTCGTGTAAGGGCGTTGAAAGCACTACGTCGTGAGCGTACTGAACGCCGTGAGGTGATGGGTAAAGCTAACATGCAGGTGGGTGAAGCGAGCCGTTCAGGAAAAATCGTCTTTGAGCTAGAAGATGTCGTGTATCACGTAGGCGGAAAAACGCTGGTGGATCAATTCTCTGTTCAAGTACAACGGGGTGATAAGATCGCCCTGATTGGCTCGAATGGCTGCGGAAAAACCACTCTATTACGCTTAATGCTGGGTCAGCTTCAGGCCGAGCAAGGCCGAGTGCATATCGGGACGAAGCTAGAAGTCGCCTATTTCGACCAGCACCGAGCGGAGCTAGACCCCGATCGTACGGTCATGGATAACTTGGCAGAGGGCAAACAAGAGGTCCTCGTAAACGGTAAGCCGCGTCACGTTCTAGGTTATCTGCAGGACTTCTTATTCCACCCTAAACGTGCGATGACCCCGGTAAGGGCGTTATCAGGCGGGGAAAGAAACCGTTTATTGCTGGCTAAATTATTCCTAAAGCCAAGTAACCTATTGATCCTCGATGAACCGACCAACGACTTGGACGTGGAAACCCTCGAACTACTCGAAGAGTTAATCGATGGCTATCAAGGGTCGGTCTTATTGGTCAGCCACGATCGTCAATTTGTCGATAATACCGTGACTGAGTGCTGGATCTTCGAAGGCGAGGGTGAGATTGGTCATTACGTTGGGGGCTATCACGACGCACAGCATCAACGCAGTACCTCACGTGGGGCGCAACGTAAACCTCAGGCGACTAAGGCCGCAGTCCCCTCGACAGCCACTGATTCGAATAAATCAGCGGTGGAAAAAAAGGCTCCGGCGAAACTCAGCTATAATCTAACCCGTGAGCTGGAACAGTTGCCGCAAAAGATGGAAGGCCTTGAGGCCGAGATCGCACAGCTGCAAAGTACAATGGCAGATGCCGCGTTCTTCACTCGCCCTCACGGCGAAACGCAACCGATTATCGATAAGCTTGCTGCGGTAGAAGCAGAGTTTAATATTGCCTTCGAACGTTGGGAGCATTTGGAAAACCTTAAAAATGGTGAATAATAAGTGATGCTGTATGAGTGAGCACTCTCATCACGGTCATTCTCACAGGTGGGTGCTTTGCCCACACTGTGATATGACGATTAAATTGCCCGGCCTTACGCCGGGCACAAGGGCTATCTGTCCGCGCTGCGAGACCACGATCAGCACGGCATGGCATGAGCCTCTTCGTCGTCTAATGGCGTATGCCTTCTCGGCACTAGTGATGCTAGCCTTGGCGAATGTCTTCCCTTTTATTAGTATCAGCGTGATGGGGATGACTAACCAAATCAGTCTCCTGCAAATCCCGCAAGCGATGGTCGATGATCGCTACCGCTTTTTAGCGACGATCTTTTTGTTGTTCGTGCAGATCATCCCTGCGACCTGCCTTGTCGCAATCCTTCTTCTTACCCTCAATAAAAGACTGAGCCCGATACTCAGTATTCCTTTAGCTAAGGGATTGTTTTATCTAAAAAATTGGGGGATGGCAGAGATTTTTCTTGCCGGGGTATTAGTCAGTTTCGTTAAGCTGATGGCCTATGGCAAAATCGGCCTTGAGATGGGGTTTTGGCCTTGGTGTTTATTTTGCTTATGCCAACTTAGAGCATTTCAATGCTTAGAGCGCCACGTCATCTGGCAACGCATCAGCTCTGTGCCACCCTTACCCATCACACCGACCGCAGGGATCAGTGGATTGGCGCAGAATCTACGCAGTTGCCCCTGCTGCACGGCGATAGTGTTAGCAGATAATCCCGTTTGTCCTCGCTGCCATCAGCGTGGCTATGCGCGTAAGCCACAAAGCCTGCAGTGGACACTCTCCCTATTAGTGACCTCCGTTATATTATATATCCCCGCGAATATCATGCCAATCATGGTGACCGATGCGCTAGGGAGTGCATCAGGCTCGAATATTATGGCGGGGGTTATTTTTCTCTGGAATGAAGGCTCTTGGCCAATCGCAATGATTATCTTTATTGCCAGCATCCTCGTCCCCAGTATGAAAATCTTAGCGATCGGTTGGTTAAGCTGGAACGCCGGCGGTTACGGCGCTCGCGACAATCATCGTATGCAGGTTGTTTATGAAATAGTTGAGTTTGTCGGACGTTGGTCCATGGTTGACGTCTTTGTCATCGCCGTCTTATCCGCGTTGGTAAGGATGGGCAGTCTAATGAATGTCTACCCGGCAGAAGGCGCATTACTCTTCTGTCTCGTCGTTATTTTAACGATGTTCTCAGCACAAGCCTTCGACCCGCGCCTGTTGTGGGATCGCGAAAGTATTAAAAAGCATGAGGAAGAATCCATTGAGCAATAATCAATCTGGTGAAGCAAGGATCACGCAAATTAAACGCTGGTCGCCCGTGTGGATCGTACCTATCATCACCATCCTTATTGGATCGTGGATCGTTTATTATCATTTCTCCCATCAAGGCCCAGAAGTGGTACTGACCACGGCCAATGCCGATGGCATTGTCCCCGGTAAAACCGCGATTAAGAGCCGTAGTGTGGATATTGGGATGGTAGAGAGTGCTAAGTTAAGCGACGATCTGCAGCACGTTGAGATCCGTGCCCGTTTAAATACGGGGATGGAAAAAATGCTCCATCAAGATAGCGTATTCTGGACGGTTAAACCGCAAATTGGTCGTGAAGGCGTAACTGGGCTAGGAACATTGCTATCTGGATCTTACATTGAACTGCAAGCAGGCAGAAAGGGCGAGGAAGCGGCACAATATAAGCTGCTCGATTCACCGCCACTCGCTTCGCCGGATGCAAAAGGTATTCATATTAGTTTGAATAGCGACCAGGCAGGCCAGCTAAATGCCGGGGATCCGGTATTATTTAGAGGCTATCGTGTCGGTTCGGTAGAACTGAGCCGCTTCGACCCCGTGCAGCGCCAAATGGAGTACCAGTTATTTATCCAAGCCCCTTACGATCGACTCGTCACCAGTAATGTACGCTTCTGGAAAGATAGTGGTATCGCGGTGGATATGTCTGCTGCCGGTATGCGCGTAGAGATGGGCTCGTTGGCGACCCTGTTTAGTGGTGGAGTGAGTTTCGATGTGCCAGAAGGCTGGGACCTCGGTACAACAGCTGAAAACAAAGCGCATTACCACCTCTTCAACGATCAACGTAGTATCACAGACTCGCTCTATACCCAACACGACGATTACCTATTGTTCTTCAACGAGTCAATTCGCGGATTACAAGCCGGAGCACCTGTTGAGTTTCGCGGTATCCGTCTGGGTACGGTCGCACAAGTTCCCTTTATTATCCCTAACATGCTGAAGAAATTGAACGGCGATTATCGTATCCCTGTGCTGATTAAAATCGAACCCGAACGCTTCTCTAAAAAATTGGGTGCTGACTTTAATCTCCAGCAACGCTTAGCGGATGGACTACAGCATGGATTAAGGGCGAGCTTGAAAACGGCGAACCTGATCACCGGTGCATTGTATGTTGACCTCGATTTCGTGAACAATCAGGGAGCTTATAAAGGCCCGACTAAAATCGGCCAGTACGATATCATTCCTACCGTAGACGGTGGATTGACACAGATGCAGCAAAAAGTGATGTCGATTCTCGACAAGTTTGAGAAGCTCCCGCTCAATCCGCTACTAACGGAAGCGACGGGGTCGCTGAAAGAGAGTCAGAAGACGATGCAACAGCTGCAGATTACTCTTGATCATGTGAATCAAATCACTAATAGCCCGGCGATGAAAACCCTACCGCAGGATATGCAGCAGACCTTGCGTGAGCTAAACCAAAGTATGAAGGGACTACAACCGGGGTCACCGGCCTATAACAAGCTAGTCGGCAACCTTCAGCGTTTAGATCAAGTACTTGCAGAGCTGCAACCGGTGTTGCGTACGATAAATACTAAGAGTAATGCCTTGGTTTTCGAGGCTTCACCTGCCAAAGATCCACAACCTAAAAGGGCTAAATAGTGAAAAAAATTCTTATAGCTTTGCTCACCGTTTATCTCACCGCGTGTAGCAGCAGTGACACGGCAAAGTATTATCAACTGACTACGCCCCCAGGTGGGGCATTGACCCATACTTCAAGCGCTGGCCTAGGCCAACAACCGAAACGCTTGTGGATCCAATCCATAAACTTACCGGATGCTTTGGCTGGGACGGGCATCGCCTTTCAGACTTCCGACGTACAGTATCGTATCGCCGAGCAAAACTTGTGGGCAAGTCCACTCGACCAGCAACTGCAGCAATCGTTGGTTACTAATCTAAGTAACCTACTGCCAAACTGGCTGGTCACTAACACGTTAACCGATGGGCAACCTGATTCTTTAACCGTGACGATAACTGCCTTCCAAGGCCGTTGGGATGGACATGCATTAGTGAAAGGCTATTGGCTGTACCAGCACCAAGAGGAGACGACGCGTCAGCCGTTCGAGATAGTGGTCCCGCTGAAAGATGATGGGTATCAGGCTCTGGTTCAGGCGCTGTCCTCAGCGTGGTATCAAGAGGCACAACAGATCGCTTCGCGGCTGAATGATTAGTGATTGCTATAACGTAATTAAGTGACTTAGCTCAAAACTTGCAAAGCTGTTCGAAAATTAGCCATTGATCTCGCGTAACGAGAAGCGTAAAAAGGTGGAGGTGATAAAGTTATCACCTCATCTTTTAACCAGCCATCTTATGAGGGTAAACGGATATGAAGAGACAAAAACGCGATCGCTTAGAAAGAGCTTATTCACTGGGATACAAAACCGGAAAAACTGGGCGATCGAAAGAACTTTGTCCCTATCAAACGTTAGACTCGCGGTCACATTGGTTAGGAGGGTGGCGCAAGGCGATTGAAGAACGTTCAGCCTTTGCATAAATCCTAGATATAAAAAAAGCAGATAATGAATCTGCTTTTTTTATTAGCGTTGCACAGCTTAGAACGATTCGGTGTCTTTAAATAGACCAACTTTAAGATCGCTAGCGGTATAGATTAGCTTACCATCAACAAATACTTCACCATCTGCCACGCCCATCACCAGTTTACGGTTGATAACACGTTTGAAGTGGATTTTGTAGGTGACTTTCTTGGCGGTCGGGAGAACTTGTCCGGTGAATTTTACTTCACCCACGCCGAGTGCACGGCCTTTACCTTCTGCGCCTAACCAGCCTAAGTAAAATCCAACAAGTTGCCACATGGCATCTAAGCCTAGGCATCCAGGCATAACAGGATCGTTGACGAAGTGACACTTGAAGAACCATAGTTCAGGATTGATATCAAGTTCAGCTTCGACGAAGCCTTTATCAAAGTGACCACCGTTTTCAGACATGAGAACAACTCTGTCCATCATTAACATATTGTCTGCAGGAAGCGGGGGCCCATTCTCACCAAATAATTTACCCTGCCCTGAAGCGATTAGGTCATCTTTGCTGTAGGATTCGCGTTTATCTACCATAATTACATTTAGCCCTTTTCAATTGAAGACGGAAGAATAGCGTACACTTGTACGCTGAGCAAGAGGTGTTAATCACGCTTTAGCCACCGCAAAGGAGAAAAAAATCCTGCTGCAGGTTTAGTAGGCTGTTGGGCTTCATCGATACGCTGCTGAATAATACTGAGCAACGACACTTCCTCGTTCTCAGACGTCCAAGGACAAGACATAAGAAGCTGTAAAGCTTGATCAACTGTGCTGACTGGCCAAAGGTGAAACTGCTGGTGTTTAACCGCCTCGATAACCTCATCTGACAACGATAAGTGGCTACAATTCCGCGTCGGTAAAATGACACCTTGTTTTCCCGTCAGTCCCTGTTGTTGGCAAAGGTGGTAAAAGCCTTCAATTTTCTCATTAAGTCCGCCCACCGGTTGTACATTCCCGAATTGATCGACCGAACCCGTCACCGCAAACGCCTGTTGTATCGGTTTGAATGACAGCGCGCTGATGAGTACCGCTAATTCGGCGAGTGATGCGCTATCGCCATCCACTTCAGCATAGGACTGCTCAAACACCATCGATGCGCTAAACGGAAGCTGTTGCTCAAGTTCCAGCTCGGCCATCAGCCAGGCTTCAATGATCATCATACCTTTGGCGTGAATATTTCCCGATAATTCAGCTTTACGCTCAACGTCATTAATTTCGCCATCACCATAATGAACCAAGCAACTAATTCGTGCAGGTTCGCCCCATGGGCGTGGGTGCCCGGGAAGATCCAATACAGAGAGACCATTAATCTGTCCCACTCGTGACCCTTTAGTTTCCAGTAAACTATGAGGTGCTGCGAGATCACGCTGTAAGGCTTCGGGTAGATAGCTCTCACGCCAAGTCTGTTTCGCAAGCGCTTGTGACAGGCTCTGAGCCGTTAAACGATGCCCTTGAGCATAGGCGGCACCAAGTTGTTTATGCAGCCAAAGAGAACTTATTGGAAGGCGCTGTAGCTCATTGGTGTAACGAGTGGCTTCTCGCATTAACCGTAATAAAAAACCGGCGTCAGGGCGTGGAAGCTCAAGCATATCGGCCTGCACCGCTACCCACGAAGCCCAATCGATAATGTTCTGGTCTGAGATGATTTCAGCAGTCTGTTCGACTTCGGTGTAGACAGCATTGGCGTGTAATTCTGGTTCTATTTCGCTGAATTCCGCTAAACTTTCGCGGCTACCGACCAAAATAAGGTCAACCGCTAGCGGGATATCGGGAAGACGGATGGGCAGAGGCTTACGCGGATCGGGGGATAGCCACGAAAAACGTTGCTCGCTAATAAATTTTTTGAGACGTAACCATAGAAGCGGTTGTGCTAGCAAGCAGTGGGTGGAGAGAATGAGTGTCCCCCCATTTGCCTGGTGCAAGAGACCCAATTCGGGAGTCCAAGACCCTTGCTGCTCCGAGAGATAACCGAATAATTGATCTGACTCAATCCAATCAGCATAATAAACCGCAGATTCTAGATGATCGGCAACCACTTTCTGTAATTGGAATTGGTGAACAGCGGGCGAGTGATAAACCCATCGATCAACGAGTCGTTGTGGCAGTTGTTGTTCGACTATCTGAGCAAGTGCTTTAACATTGCTAGGGTGCTCTTCAATCTTAATCAATAATAATGAACAGAGAGGGTTCTTATTTAGCTGATCAATAGCGTCGAGCAACCGGGATTGTAAGGATTCTAACCCCGTGGTACTTGTTGATAATGCCCGAGAGAAGAGAGGGAGCAACCGCTTCTCGTCGGGTACAAGTTCTTGCCATGAAAGTGTTGAGCTAGTCAAAGTAATCTTGTTATGCCTTGAACGTAAAAGAGCAATTATATCGTAGTTCGACTCGAGACACCATGTAGGTGGATGTGGGGACGGCGGACGACAAATTTGGCTGCAGAAAAACCTAAAGCTGGTATTCTAGTGCCGAGTGATTAATTTTAAGGAACCTGATGAAATATTTACAGTTAGAGAATCTCGAGTCAGGCTGGAAATGGAAATATTTAATCAAGAAACACCGTGAAGGTGAATTGATCACGCGCCACATAGAACAATCAGCCGCCGATGAGGCGGTAAGACTGCTCTTGAGTTACGAGCATCAGCCTGAATCTATCTCTGCGTGGATCTCGCAACATATGAATCCTCAGCTCGCTAATCGAATGAGCCAAACGATCCGCGCAAGACGTAAGCGCCATTTCAATGCGGAACAGCAACACACACGAAAAAAATCTATCGATCTTGAATACCTCGTGTGGCAACGACTGGCTGGATTAGCACATCGAAGGGAAGTAACGCTTTCGGAGACGATTGTTCAGTTAATCGAGGATGCCGAGCATAAAGAGAAATATGCTTCTCAAATGAGTTCGCTCAAAGAAGGGCTTACGTCAATCTTGGAACTAAAAAAAGAATAACAAAAACCCCGCAGAAGCGGGGTTTTTTATTGTTGTCTCTTAGCCTTGTGGCTGAGAAACGACGTCTTTAACGCCTTTAACTTCGATTTCAACGCGACGATCTGGACCTAAGCAGTCGATCAGAGCAGCACGTTTCTTAACGTTGTCACAGGTGTTGCCAGTAACTGGGTTAGATTCGCCCATACCGCGTGCAGAGATCTTGTTAGAAGGGATACCTTTAGATACTAAGTAATCCACAACTGATTGAGCACGTTTCTCAGACAGGTTTTGGTTGTAGCTATCAGAACCGATACGGTCTGTGAAGCCCAGAACAACAACAGAACCATCTTTAGGATCTAAGTTGCTTAACTGTGAGTACAGTTGATCCAGTGCTGATTGGCCTGAAGTTTTCAGAGTTGCTTTGTTGAAGTTGAACAGTACGTCTGATTTCAGAGTAAAGTGCTTAGTTTCAACAACTGGCGCTGGAGCTGGAGCTGGCGCTGGAGCAACGTCATCTTGACCGAAACGGTAAGATAAGCCAAGGCTCAGCATGCCGTTGTCTGGACGAGCACCAGTGGTGTTACGGTCACCGATGTTGTTAACCCATTGGTATTCTAAACGGGTTGCCCAGTTTTGAGTCAGAGCATATTCGAAACCAGCAGCTGCTAAAGGAGATACGCCAGTGTCGATGTTGTGGTGACCTTGGTAATCTTTAGCATCTACACGCCATAACATGCCGCCTAAACGAGTATAAACGTCTAAGTCGTCAGTGATTGGGTAGCTAAGTTTAGCTGCCAGTTGAACGCCTTGACCGATGAATGCGCCGTGGTTTTGACCAGTATATTTCATACGGCCTAACCAGTCATAACCCATTTCGAAACCTAAGTATGGGTTTGCTTGATAGCCAACGAATGCACCAGCACCCAGTTGGTTGTCACGCGCTTCGTTAGTAACTTGGTAGTGGTTACCAGAGAAACCGGTGTCGTGGTATTGAGACCAACCTAATTTACCACCAACGTACCAAGTGTCGTCTTTTGGTGCAGCTTGAGCAACGGTAGTTGCTAAACCTGCTAGTGCCACTGCAATTGCGATAGCTGTTTTTTTCATTTTGCGCCTCGTTATCATCCAAAATTGGCAATGAGCATAAAATTTGCTCTGCGTTGCAATTCTTCGCTGGGTCTTTTTCGCTCGTTTTATACTCAGCTAAAACTGGAGGTTTTTGAGCACCCTAGCGAGCTAAAGTCTACAACGTGTTTAAAAACTTACAAGTAAGATATAACGATGTACAGTAAAAAACAGCATTTTATACACATTCCGTTACATTTAAAACTGAACTTCGGTAACGATAAAAAATGTAATCGTGCTTGCAGGCGTTGTCCCGCCTGAGAGTGTTAGTTAATTGAGCAGATTTAAATTTTGATAAAAAAAATCTTCAGATAAATCTCAATAAACTTAAAGAAATGCAAAAGTGGGAATTTTATAGCGTTCGACTTGTCTGGCAAGGCGCTTTTTTGTCGAATTATTGCGCAGAACGAAGACGACAGTTTCCGACTCCTTGGCCGAGTAATCTAACGAATATTCTTGCTCAGGTGTTAACTCATCATCTAGCCATACAGTGATCACGCTATAATTACCCGATTTAATCGCTTGGGTCATTGAGTCGATTTTCTGTTCATGGGTAAGCATGGGGAGCTGAACAGACTTAATCAGTGAAATACCTGAGTGCTCTAACCACGCGCGATCAAGTCGGTTTTCGGGAGTTAGCCATAACATCCATTTTGCTTGCTGCCCCAGTTGTTTAATTGCCGGTAAAAGCAATAGGTTTAGGAGAGATGGCGAAGCATAATCATAACAAATTTGGTTCATCCCGCCCTGCGAGTCATTCATCGTTGAGAGAGAAATTGCCAAATTTGTTGTGTCATTTACAGAATGGGGTGTGATCATGGTTAGCTCCTATGCACTGTATGGATATACAGTAAATCTACTTCACCCAAAGATCAATCATTTCTTGCCTCCTTTGAGAGATTTGGAATACATGCCGAGCATTTTATATTTATTAATTGAACAACTACTTTTAATTATTTAAGGTAAATGCCCCTATAAGGATATTTATATCAATTAGTTAGTGAATTCACGGTCAGGAGGATCGCTATGAATCGTTCTCAACAATGTATCGCAGACTTCACAAATAAAGTCTGTTCATTGGGTTGTATTCAATCTAAAACCCAATTTGGAGGGTATTCTCTTTCAATCGATAGTGTCGTATTTGCGCTAGTGAAACAGGGGGAAGTTTATTTGCGAGGAAGTGAAGTCATGTCGCAATACCTTAGCCAACATACGCTTAATCCCTTCATTTTCTCTAAAAGAGGTAGTGCAATCGCATTAAATTATTTTAGCGTGAGTGAGCAACTATGGCAGGACGAGATAAGCCTACTCAAACTCTCGCGGGCTGCACTACAAGATGCAAAAAACTGCAGAGTATACAAACAGGCGCACCGTAGGTTGAAGGACCTCCCCAACTTGGGGATCCGCTTTGAAACGTTGTTAAGAGAAGTCGGTATCCATACGGAAGAGCAGTTACGTAACGCCGGTGTCCAACAATGCTGGACCTTAATGTATCAACGTAATAAGCATCTGGGGCTTCCAACGCTCTTTTATCTACAAGGGGCAATCATGGGTATTCACCATGCTGTTCTACCGCAAAGCGTTAGGCACGAACTCATACGGTGGCATAGCGCTTTTACCGCTAGTCGTTCGATACCTACCTTAACGCACCCTACAGTATTAACTGTAGCGGTTTAGCTTTATTTATCTCGCTCAGAGTATGAATGATCAATGAGACCTGCTGAATAATCAGTGCTTTTTGTGGCTCGTCATCAATCTCTAAGGAATCAGCGCGTAATCTAAGCGCTGCGAGGGCAGCCGACATCTCCTCATTATTAAGATGCTGATGGCCCTCTGCGTAGGCGGCAAGATCATGCAATAAGTCAACTAACTGCTGGTTACCAATACGCTGGCGGTGAGCCCCTAGCGCCGCAATGTAGCTTAATAAGCTATGATTGGTACACAGTATTGAAAAAGAGCGTTCTTTCGCGGCTAGGCTTGGCCAAGCTTTTTCTTCAGAAAGGGTAATCACCGACGCGAGCTCAGCATCGGCGTTATGTGCATTACGCCGGGCGATACGGTACGCGACGCCATTATCTTTACCGTTTTGATACTGATAAGTAACCGCTTTTAAGTAATCCAGATTAGCAGCGTAAGCTTTTGCAATGACGGCTGAAAATTGTCGATAATGCCAATCGGGGAAAATATAACTCACTGCTAGCCAAGCCAGTCCACAACCGATTAATGTATCGGTAATACGTGGTAACGCGACGTTAAACCCTTCCCCCAGCAAGTTAAAACAAAATAGAACCATTAATGTAATAAAGAGCGTAGCCTGCGCGTATTGCACCTGCCTAAATAAAAAGAATAAGACGCCGAATAGAACAATGGCGACTAATTGACCAGGTAATGAAGGCACGAGCCAGAGTAAAGGTAAGCCAATCGCTATTCCGACAAGCGTTCCGATAACTCTCAATGCTAAGCGGCGTTTAGTCGCGGAGTAGTTAGGTTGGCAAACAAACAGCGAGGTGAGAAGTATCCAGTAGCCGCGTTCTAAGCCGATGGTCTGAATAAATAAATACCCGAGGCAGAGCACAATACTGACTCTAAAGGCGTGCCGAAATAACGGAGACTTAGGGGTAAGATGGCTTTTGAAACGTGATTTTATATCCTGCCATCCCTGTAACCCCTCGAAAGAAAGTTCAGTGTCGATCGTGTGCCAATCGGTAGCCGCAAGCTGCTCCGAGGCGACAGATGCAAGTTGGCTATCGATGGCCCGTAAATTCTTCAACAACCAACGTAACCGTTCGCAACTCTCTTTTTCAGCAAAAGAAGATATTCTTTCAAGGGCAGCCTCAACTTTCAGGAAGGCGCGTTCGAAATTACGACTATGGTGGTAATCTTGTTTGGTCTGTAGGCTCTCTGCAATATTGCGACAGGCTAGTGCTTGTTGATGCAGTAAACGTTCAAAGCGGAACATCAACTCATTGAAGTGCCAGTCATCCTGTAAGCGGGGATGATCGATATGTGATGAGTTCGCTCGTTCGTGGATTTCCTGCGCTACGAAGTAGTAAAGCAGAGCACGTCGGCTAGCGCTACTTGCCCGGTCTCCGCGTAGGCGACTCTGGATGGCAGTTTTAACGGTATTGAGTTGCTGAACCAACTGACTATTTGCCAGCGACACCTTGTACAAGGGGCGGGCTTGTTGCGCGTCGCCATCGGGGTCGAACAGTGTCGCTTTAGTGTCTAGATATTTAGCAAGTGCGTTATAAGTGCTAATCAACTGTGCCTCTACCGGGCGAGCAGGAAAAAGAAGATGGTTAAATAGCGTAAAAAGATAGTACACCCCCGCGCCAGCAAGCAGGAATAAAGGCTGTATATACCATTTAGGGAACAGTCCAATCCCCAACATGGTATAAATAGCAATCAAGATAGCGCCAAAAGCGATCGTTGCGTAGCGCTGCCCTAAGGCGCCAAGCATGATAAATGCCCAGCTTGATAGACCTAACCCACAAATAAATAATGCCGGATAGGGGAAAAGTAACTCAACGCTCGTCGTGGCGATAGCGAAACTCACCAGCGTAATAACAATATTCTTTACACGACCCGTGAGACGGTCGTCGATATCGGTGAGGGCTGCTGCGACAATCCCAAGGATAAGGGGGATCGTCCAGATCACCGTATGGTGCTGCCAAGCAAAAATTGCCACGCAACTCATCGCGAGAAAGATCCTAACCGGCTCTTGCCATAGCCGATTCAGAACGTAATGTTGCCAGTGTCGATGAAGCGCGCGGCGAGGGATCACGATCAGTTACCGTATTGTAGTCGCGCTGCGCTGTCACGCGCGGCTTGAGCTTGCTCTACGCTGACCACGCGACGCCCGACTGGCCACAACGCGATCACGGCAATTTTGAAATGTGCAAGACCAGTAGGGATACCGATTATCGTCACACACTGTGCAATCCCGACAGAGATATGTGAGAGACAGAGCCACCAACCGAAGAGCACCAGCCACACGACATTGAGTAAGGTACCGCCAGAATTCATGAGGCGATTTTTACTTTCGGGTCTCAGTAGATCGACATGTACGGCCTCATTACCGAAGGGGACGAATGATAGTTTTGTAATTTCCCAACATGAACGCGTCAGTGGAAGGGTAAAAATAAAGACCACGGTTAATAGCGTTACGATTAACCAAGAGAGGCTGGTAAAAAAACCGCCGAGGAAAAAATTTAAAATATTGAGCACACTTCGCATGCAATGATCATCCCTATTGAAGTTTATATCGAGGTAGATTTATCTGGAGGCTCGGCCTATTGGCAGTTAAAATCGAAAACAGAGATAGTGTAAATCAATGGTCAGGTGCATGGAACTAAAAGCAACGTCAATCGGAAAGAAGCTCGCACAGCATCCTTATCATCGGGTTCGTATGCTTAGCGCAGGGATCGAGGTTTCAGGCGATCATCATGAATACATTATACCTTTTAACCAATTGATCGGTATCCGTTGCAAGCGCGGAGTCGTGTGGGGCGAATTGGAGTTTGAACTCGCGGACCAAAAGGTGGTTCGTCTCCATGGAACAGAGTGGCTAGAAACACAACGCTTCTGGCAACATCTCATGCAAGCGTGGCAGTCGTGGACGGAACAGATGGTCACCATTAGTGATCAGCTGCTGCAGGAAACCGAGACATTCATTCTACAACGTGTACAAAAAGATGGTTGGCTGACACAAGTGTCGTTAGGTGACTTACAGTCGCACATTCACGATGCCCTTACCGCGCTGCCTCTCCCAACGATTCGATTAAAAGAGTTTCCTAATAGTTATAGCCGCTGGCAGTTTTGCCAATCGTGGTTAACGGCGCCGGAAACTCAGCGTCAACAACGCAATCAGCAATGGATGGCGCAATTAGAAAAAAACTATGCTGAGTTTTTCGCCACCGTAGAACGCTCCCCGTTAAATTCCTCCCAGCGGCAAGCCGTGATGAACGACGAAAAATCTGTTTTAGTCCTAGCGGGGGCCGGCAGCGGTAAAACATCGGTGCTGGTAGCGAAAACCGCATGGTTAATACTGCGTAAACAGGCTCTCGCTGAGCAGATCCTGGTATTGGCCTTTGGTCGAAAAGCCGCAGAGGAACTTAATCAGCGCATTACCGAGCGTACGGCAGCAGCACAGGTCACTGCCAAAACCTTTCATAGTCTGGCGTTAGCGATCATTCAGCAAGTTACTAATAAAACCCCGACAATAACGGAGCTAGAAAGTAATACGGCAGAGCGCCATAAATTGTTACTCGATCAGTGGATTGAACAATGTAGTCAGAAAAAAGCCGCAGCAAATCAATGGCGGCACTGCCTTGAAGAGGATCTAGGCTGGTCGGTTACTGAGCCTCTTTACTGGCAACAGCCCGATATTCAGAAGAAAATACCGGTATTATTAGATAAATGGCTGGGCCTAATCAGAATGCACGGTGGAACTCAAGCGCAAATGATTGAGCAGGTCAACGAAGAGGATCGCCCGTTATTTACGAAGCGGATCAAATTGATGACGCCGATTCTAAAGGCGTGGAAGGCGGCGTTAAAAGAAGAGGGAGCCGTCGACTTTACGAGTCTTATCGAGCAGGCCTGTGGGCTGATTGAGAAAGGCCGCTTTATCAGCCCTTGGAAATACCTTCTCGTCGATGAATTTCAAGATATCTCACCCCAACGCGCGAGGCTGATTTCGCTATTACGTCAGCAGAATAAGCATAGCCATCTCTACGCCGTCGGCGATGATTGGCAGGCGATATATCGCTTCGCAGGCGCGCAACTCGATTTAACCACCAAATTCGCCCACTACTTTGGCGAGGCTGCACTCTGTCAACTAGATACGACCTATCGCTTCGATCAGCGTCAAAGCGATATCGCTTCGCAATTTATCCAGCAGAACCCTGCGCAGCTTCGTAAGTACATCACCAGCCTGCGCCAAGGCAATAAGAAGACCATCACCTTATTGCATGAAACGCAGCTCGAAGCGCTGTTCGATAAGCTTAGTGGCTTCGTTACAAAGCAGGAAACCGTCCTAGTGTTAGCGCGCTACCACTACCTCAAACCTAAGGTTCTCGATAAGGCAGCTACGCGCTGGCCGACCCTAAGTGTCGAATTTATGACGATTCATGCGAGCAAGGGGCGTGAAGCAGACTATGTCGTCATCTGTGGCATGAATGACGGTAAAGATGGCTTTCCTGCTGCGGATCAAGAAACTGTGATTGAGCGGGGAGTGTTAGCCGTGCAAGAAGACTATCCCCATGCAGAAGAACGGCGACTCGCCTATGTCGCATTAACCCGGGCCAAACAGAGGTCATGGCTGCTGTTTAATCAGGAAAACCCTTCGCCTTTCGTCGGAGAACTTAAACAGCTTGGGGTGCCCGTGGCGAAGAAAGCCTAAGCCCCATGGGGGCTTAGTGGCGTAGAAGGGGGGAGGTGATTTTCGAACGTACGCGCTCTGCGATATCGTCTAACTCGGGGTTATCGAGGTGCTCATTAGACAGTTCCCCGGTCAATTGCGATTCTGCGACGTAGGTTTGCACCGTGTCGCCCCCTTCATCTTCCATCACCACATAGTACCAAGGCAGCACTAACAATCCTTCGTGAATGATGAGGCTTTGTGGGGTGGGCGTTTGGAGTGCATACGCCGGGTCCATATCGACAATCACCCCCAACGCTCCCGTCAGTTGATGACGCACGTGCTGACCAATTCCGAATTTGCAGCTGATCATAATAGTCTCCAACAGTGTAGTGATGAGAGATCTGGGGGCAATTATCTTTTTTTCAAGTCAGTCGACTTGGCAAACGAAGCCTTTTAAATATAACCCTTCTGGATAAGCGCTGCTCACCGGGTGATCAGCCGCCTGGCGAAATTGCTCGATAAACTGTGCGGTACGTCCGGCATCAACGGCGGCATCGGCGATGATTTTTTGGAACAGATCCGTCGTCATCAGTCCAGAGCACGAGAACGTCAGCAAAAAGCCACCTGGACGCAACAATTGCATCGCCAACATATTGATATCTTTATAACCGCGGCAGGCGCCCATCAGTTGGTTTTTATTTTCAACAAACTTCGGGGGGTCCATCACAATGACATCGAAACGCTTACCTTCGTCGCGATAACGGCGCAGGAGTTTAAATACGTCGTCACGCAGGAACTCGGCTTTCGATAGGTCGAGCTGGTTCAAGGTGATATTTTGACGAGCAATGTCTAAGGCTTCTTGCGACGTATCCACGCTGGTTACGCTCTTACAGCCGCCGAGTAGGGCTGAGACAGCAAAGCCACCGGTATAGGAGAAACAGTTTAAGACTTCGGCGTCTGCTGAATAGCGACGCAGGCCGAAACGGCTATCGCGTTGATCGAGATAATAGCCGGTCTTATGCCCATGTTGGATATCAACTAATAGCTTCATCCCATGCTCGGTGATCGGCAGTAATGCTGGAGGCGTATCACCCGCGATCACGCCTTGTACTGGCTCCAGACCCTCTTTCTTCCTTACCGCAACATCTGAGCGCTCATAAAGATGGCAATCGGGAAAGACCTGTTGCAGTGCAGTGGTCAGGGCAGGGCGTTGATATTCCGCTCCGGCAGAGAGGAGCTGTAATACCAAGAATTGGCCAAATCTGTCGATGGTGATGCCCGGTAGGCCGTCTGACTCGCCAGCGATCAGCCGATAACTATCGAGATTATCTTTTTCGGCAAGCCAAGTACGCAGTTTCAGTGCTTGCGAGAGTTTACGCACAAAGAAGTCGATATCGATGCTTTCGTTGGGATCGAAACTCCACACGCGCGCACGGATTTGCGAGGAGGGAGAAAAGGCCGCTTTGGCAAGCCAACGACCCGTTGAGTCGCACACATCGACGGTATCGCCAGAAGAGGCTTTACCTTCCATTTTGGCGATTGCGCCGGAGAAGATCCAAGGATGTTTACGAAGGAGCGATTTTTCGCGTCCTTTCGCCAGAATAATTCGTGCAGTCATAATAATCTTAACGTTAGGGGTGGTAAAAGGGTATCGCCGAGAGCAAACGTTTTTTCGTCTCTATCGGCTTATAAACATTTAGCGGGCTTAGGTAGCCCTGCGATTTTCGTTGCCTGTTTGGCAGGTCCTTCTGGGAAAAGGCGGAATAAATAGCGGCTATTGCCTTTTTCTTCACCAAATTTTTTCGCCATCGCTTTAACTAGCATGCGAATGGCCGGTGAAGTATTAAACTCTGTGTAGAAATCTCTGACGAAATAGATAACTTGCCAATGTTCCGGGGTGAGAGTGATAGCTTCGCGCTGAGCGATGGATTCCGCAAGGGGTTCACCCCAGTCAGCACTATTTTTCAAGTAACCTTCGTTATCGGTCTCTATTTCTTTATTATCGAACATCATCGTTATCATCCCATCCATCAACCCCGCGATGTTACCAAGTTTCATACCTAAAAAAACAGCCTTTATTACTAAAGGCTGTCGGTCGACTAGGTTTATAGAACTTAATCGTTACGAGAGGTTATTCCCAATAGGCTGAGAAGGCTCACAAAAATATTGTAGAGCGAAACATATAAGCTTACGGTGGCGCGAATATAATTGGTTTCACCACCCTGGACTATATTGCTCGTTTCCCAAAGAATGGCCGCGGACGAAAAGAGAATAAACAGTACACTAATCGTCATCTGAAGCGCGGGAAGGTGTAAGAAAAGATTCGCAATAACCGTGACTAACAGGACGACAAACCCCGTAACCAACATCCCCTGCAAGAAAGACATATCGCGGCGCGTCGTCAGGACATACGCTGAACAGCAGAAAAATACCACTGCGGTGCCTGCTAAAGCAAAGGCGATGGTCTCACCCATGCCTAGGCTCAGATAACGACTAAGAATTGGCCCGAGGCAGTAACCGAGGAACCCGGTGAAGGCAAACGCGGCAAGGATACCCACCGGACGGTCGGCTAAGCGATGCGTTAAATACATCAAACCGTAAAAGCCTGCCAAAGTCAGGATAAATCCAGGGGCAGGGAGGTTAAGCAGCGTGCTCGCGGTAGCCGTTAACGCAGAGAACGTTAGCGTTAGTGCTAATAATAGATAGGTGTTGCGTAAAACGTGATGAGAAGTAATGACCTGGCTAAGCCGAGATGAAGTAATTGTTTTTTCCATGATACATCCCTTTATTATTGTGGTTGCTACAAATTAATCAACTCTACGCGGGGATTGAAGGCGTTTTACCCATCTTTACCTCAGTCTGACCTTGGTTATACCTGCTTTTTGACTGTTTTATCGGCATAAAGCGTTATTTTGCTTGTTTTTCAAGCGAACGATACATTTCGCTATTTACAATAATTAGGGGAGTGTTTATAGTGCGCCTCATTGCGGAGGGGTGGCCGAGCGGCTGAAGGCAGCGGTCTTGAAAACCGCCGATGGGCAACCATCCGAGAGTTCGAATCTCTCCTCCTCCGCCACTATTTAAGAAACCAGCCTACGGCTGGTTTTTTGCTTTCTCGCTTCATGTTATCTTCCCTCCTTCTCGATGATTTAGCTTATAACGGCTACAAGGCTGTTTGAGGTCAACAAGCGGTCTATCGCTAACGTCCTACACTCTATCGTTCTTATCCAAACTCAAAGGAAAGCCAGTGAAATCGCCCGTTGCAATCAAGGTGTCTCGGCAAGAAGCCACGCTCATTCTTATTACAATGCTCTGGGGAGCAACCTTCCTTATCGTGCATCACGCAATGCGAAGCGCCAGCCCTTTCTTTTTCGTGGGTATCCGTTTCGCGGTCGCAGCGCTGCTACTCGCGGCTGTATTTTGGCGAAGTCTAGGTGGGATGACGGCGAAAGATCTGCAAGCGGGTGGACTGATCGGTTTTTGTATCGCGATTGGCTATAGCTTTCAGACGTGGGGCATGCAGACAATCTCCAGCAGCCAATCGGCTTTTATGACCGCAATGTATGTGCCGTTAGTACCGCTATTGCAATGGATTTTCTTAAAACGTCCCCCGCGACTGATGTCGTGGTGTGGCATCGTGCTAGCCTTTATTGGTTTACTGCTTTTATCTGGGAACAGCGGCGGTACGACGGCAGGTCTGGGGATCGGCGAGTGCGTTACGCTCCTAAGTACATTGGCAATAGCGGGAGAGATTATCCTGATTAGCGGCTATGCCGGGCAGGTTGATACGAAGCGGGTCACTATCATTCAGCTCGCCGCGGCCTCGCTGTTTTCATTCTTATTTATGGTTCCTGCGGGGGAGTCTGCCACTCACCTGTCATCCTCGGTTCTATTAAGTGCTGCGGGGTTAGGGTTAATGAGTGCCATTATTCAGCTGACTATGAACTGGGCTCAGCAGAGTGTCTCTCCCACCCGTGCTACCGTTATTTATGCGGGTGAGCCTGTCTGGGCTGGAGTGGCCGGGCGTTTAGCGGGGGAGGTCTTACCTAGCCTAGCGCTACTGGGGGGCGTTTTAATTGTGGCAGGAGTCTTGGTCAGCGAACTTAAACTTCGGCGTCGAACCGCGCGCGGTAAATAAAAACGGGCCAGCTGGCCCGTTTTGTCATTCACTACGCATTAAGCTTTTTACGCTTGAACCACCAGCCGATGGCTAACAGCACGAACCAGATTGGCGTCACGCTGAGTGCCTGACGCGTGTCGGGTTGAAGCGTCAACAACACGATAATAAAAGCAAAGAAAGCCAGTACGACCCAACACATGGCTTTACCGCCAGGCATCTTGAACGACGATGCCTGATGCTTCTCTGGGAATTTCTTACGATAGACGAGGTAAGAGCAGAGAATAATCGACCAGACGAACATAAATAGAATGGCCGAAACGGTGGTGACTAGGGTAAAGACGGTCATCACATTCGGGATTAAGTAGATCAATGCGACGCCCAGAAATAGGCATAAGCATGAGAAGAGTAATCCATTCACGGGTACAGACCGCTTAGATAATCGGCCAAACCGCTTCGAGGCGACGCCCTGTTCCGATAAGCCAAACAGCATTCGGCTAGTAGAGAAAATACCACTGTTGGCGGAGGACGCTGCAGAGGTGAGTACCACAAAGTTCACAATCCCTGCGGCAGCGGGGAGCCCAATTAGCACAAACATGGCCACGAACGGGCTACGGGTCGGATCGATCTCGTTCCAAGGCGTGACCGCCATAATGACGCATAGGGCCAAGACGTAGAACATAATGATACGCAGTGGAATGGAGTTGATGGCTTTAGGCAACACCTTCTGCGGGTTATGAGTCTCTGCTGCAGCGGTTCCGACCAGTTCAATTCCTACGAAGGCGAAGACGGCAATCTGGAAACCAGCAAAGAACCCTGAAACGCCTTTCGGGAACATGCCGCCGTGCGACCAGATATTGCTCATCGTGGCATAAGTCCCGTTCGGCAGCGCATAGTGCGAGGCGATCAACACCACACCCACCACGATAAGGCTGACGATAGCGACAATCTTAATGATCGCGAACCAGAACTCCATCTCGCCGAATAGCTTTACGGTGGCGATATTCAGCACTAAAAAAGTAGCGACACAGAGAATGGCACTCAACCATACCGAGAAATCTGGGAACCAAAATTGGAAGTAGGCGCTGATTGCCACGATATCTGCGACACCGGTGACCACCCAGCAAAACCAGTAGGTCCAGCCGGTAAAATAGCCAGCCCAAGGGCCTAAAAGATCTGCGGCGAAATCGCTGAAAGATTTGTATTCCAGATTTGCGAGTAGTAATTCGCCCATTGCGCGCATTACAAAAAACAGCATAAAGCCGATCAGCATGTAGACAAAGATAATGGAAGGGCCGGCTAAGCTAATCGTTTTGCCCGAGCCCATAAATAAGCCGGTGCCGATTGCTCCGCCAATTGCGATTAATTGGATATGCCGATTATCCAAACTGCGCTTCAATGAACCTGTACCCGTTTCCGAGTGCTGGGGATCGGTATGATTCGTCATGAAAGATTTCCTGTGATGATGATAGCCAATCGTTATTGTTATTTTTAGATCGTAGAAGGGATTTGTAACATACTCCGCTAAGCTTTGAGAATAGGCGGCGACGTATTGGCATCACAAAGTATTAAATAGAAGAAATATTGTAGAAAATACCTCCTGTTAGAGGAGGTATTTAAGGCATTACGCGAGGTAGGCAGTTTTGATTTGTTGTAGGGTAGCGGAGAATTGAGTTTTATCTTCACCCTCTTCTAAACACGCTAATTGACGCTCCATACGAAGGATAGCTTTACCTGCATCGACTTGCCCCATCGATTTCAACATACAGGCGACTAACATCTTCATACAGGTGACTTCTTTCGACAAACTCTCAACATCTTGAGCGGTAGTGATTGCTTGGCTCATTATGTTCTCTCCAATTGATAAATAAATTGCGCAGAGTGTAGCACAATAACTTTACTGCCATATAGCGCCGAACCTAGCTGAGAAGAGTTATGTGAGCCATAATAGTGATAAGCGTGACAAGATTGAGATAACGATAAGCCACGAAAGAAAATTTCTAGACCTAGGGCGGCGGTGTGACTGAACAATTTGATGCAAAAGAATTTTTAAAACATGTAACTCATCAGCCTGGCGTGTATCGAATGTACGACGCTAAGCAGCAGGTGATTTATGTCGGTAAAGCTAAAGACCTTAAAAAAAGGCTGAGCAGCTACTTTCGTCAACACGTCGGGAGTCGCAAGACTGAAGCGCTCGTCGCTAATATCGCGCATATTGATGTCACGGTCACGCATACCGAAACCGAGGCGTTGTTGCTTGAACATAATTACATCAAGCTCTACCAACCACGCTATAACGTATTATTGCGTGATGATAAGTCCTATCCGTTTATTTTCTTGAGTGGTGATAAGCATCCGCGGCTAGCGATGCACCGTGGAGCCAAACAGGCGAAAGGGGACTATTATGGTCCTTTCCCAAATGGCTATGCGGTGAAAGAAACCCTCATCCTGCTACAGAAAATTTTTCCTATCCGCCAATGTGAGAATAGCGTCTACCGCAACCGAACCCGGCCTTGTTTGCAATATCAAATCGGCCGCTGCCTTGGCCCTTGTGTTGAAGGCTTGGTCAGTGAAGAAGAGTATAAACTGCAGACCGATTACGTGCGTCTATTCTTGTCGGGGAAGGACGATCAAGTCCTGCGCCAATTAGTGTCGAGAATGGAACAAGCCAGTCAGGCGTTGAAATTTGAAGAAGCGGGCAGACTTAGGGATCAAATCCAAGCGGTGCGACGAGTCACCGAGAAACAGTTTGTCTCTAATCAAGGCGATGATCTGGATGCAATAAGTGTGGCGTATGATTCTGGATTAGCTTGTGTTCATGTGCTGTTTATCCGCCAAGGAAAAGTGCTGGGTAGCCGCAGCTATTTCCCGAAAGTGCCCCCTAATACTGAACTCACCGAAGTGGTGCAAACCTTCGTCGGTCAATTTTATCTGCAAGGTAGCGAGTCTCGTTCACTGCCTTCTCACATCCTGCTTGATTTCCCGCTTGAGGAGAAAGAGGTCCTGAGTGACTCTTTGTCTGAACTGGCAGGACGTAAAATTCAGTTACAAACGCAACCCCGTGGCGATCGCGCGCGTTATCTGAAGCTGGCGAGAACTAACGCGACGTCGGCGCTCGTCGCCAAGCGCTCGCAGTACTCGACACTGACTCAGCGTTTCAAAGCCCTTACCGAGTATCTTAATTTACCGACGCTGCAGCGCATGGAGTGTTTCGATATTAGCCATACGATGGGTGAGCAAACCATTGCCTCCTGCGTAGTGTTCGATCCACAAGGACCGGTGCGTGCCGAATATCGTCGCTTCAATATTGAGGGCATTACCCCAGGGGATGACTACGCGGCGATGCGCCAGGTATTGCGCCGTCGTTATGGTAAGCCGTTAGAACCTGAAAAAATCCCTGATCTGATTATTATCGATGGGGGCAAGGGGCAACTTGCACAGGCGATCGATGTCTTCGCACAGCTTGATGTTCCCTGGGATAAGACTAAACCCCTGTTGCTCGGTGTCGCGAAGGGCAGTGATCGCAAGGCTGGGCTAGAGACGCTGTTTAAGATCCCGGTGGGGGAGGGCATGTCGCTCCCTGCAGACGATCCGGCATTACACCTGATCCAACATATCCGCGATGAGTCACACAACCATGCGATCGCCGGGCACCGTAAAAAACGCGCCAAAGTAAAATCGACCAGTTCTTTAGAAGATATTGAAGGCATTGGCCCTAAACGACGTCAGCAATTATTAAAATATATGGGCGGGCTACAGCCGCTCAAAAATGCTTCTATTGAGGAAATCGCTAGCGTTCCTGGCATTTCCTCCAGTCTTGCCGAAAAAATATTTTATTCACTTAAACACTAGCATTGAAACAGGGTGAACAATGTAGGAACATAGGGCCTCGCTCACACTGCTAGGCCTCTGTTGCATATGCAATTTACAATACCGACGTATTTAACGCTGTTTCGCGTTATTCTGATCCCCTTTTTCGTTCTAGCGTTCTACATGCCTTTTAGTTGGGGGCCAACCGTTACGGCATTGCTGTTCGTCATTGCCGCCGTGACCGATTGGTTCGATGGGTTTCTCGCACGTCGTTTAAAACAAACTACCGCCTTCGGGGCATTTCTCGATCCTGTTGCCGATAAGGTGTTAGTCGCCATCGCGCTAGTATTAGTGACCGAACACTTCCATAGCTGGTGGATAACCTTACCTGCGGCCACGATGATCGCGCGTGAAATTATTATTTCAGCGCTACGCGAATGGATGGCAGAGATCGGTAAACGTAGTAGTGTCGCGGTATCTTGGATTGGCAAGTTTAAAACTAGCGCACAGATGTTTGCACTCTTAGCACTGCTCTGGCGTCCTTCAGAAGCCTTCACGTTGGTAGGGATCGTGGCGTTGTACGTTGCGGCAATCCTAACGTTTTGGTCGATGTTTCAATACCTCAAGGCATCACGTAACGATCTAATGAATTCTTAAGCAATTTTTGTTTACCATTACGTCATAGTGATGGTTTTTCAGTCGGTCGAGGCTGAAATGCCAAAAAAAGTGGTTATGGCTATTGCCAACCCCATGAAGACAGTCCATAATAGCCACCATTCCGAACAGGGATATGAATTAACACTTTGAAAAACAAGAAGTTAATTCAACTTCAGTGAGTCTTCTTCTCCTGAAAAGCAGTACCAGAATTATGGCGCGTTGGCAGAGTGGCTATGCAGCGGATTGCAAATCCGTGTACCTCGGTTCGACTCCGGGACGCGCCTCCAAATTCTGCCCAGGTGGTGAAATCGGTAGACACAAGGGATTTAAAATCCCTCGGCTGTAAGGCTGTGCGGGTTCAAGTCCCGCCCTGGGCACCACCGGTTCTAATGTATAAAAATGAGCACTCTGTGCAAATTTGCTTAACCGCCGAAAGGCGGTTTTTCTTTTCTGGTACGATAAATTCTTCGCTTTAAGAGCCGTATTACCGGCTCAGCACTCCCAGCCTTCAATGACTACTCATCCCCACCATAAACTGCGAGCAGTTTGACGCACTTGATGCAGACTGAATCTGCTGTTCGTCCAATTGAAAAGCATCTCCTGCCGCACTGCCCGATAGATTTTTTTGCGACGCCTCGCCAAGAAAACGTACTTGGTCTGGCGCGAGTAGCTTGTTATCTACCGCGGTATTAATCACACTGCAGGTGGCATTAATAATGTTGTATCGACCGGTAGTGGCTGAGTTGATCAACCATCCAGCCATTGCACCCAGAATTACCCATACACCGGTTGAGGCCACTTTCTTTAAAGACATTATTAATCCCTTATTCACCTTCTAAAGACAGACACGGTAGGTTTGCGGACTTACCTAGCGCATGAGTCAATTATAATATGAGGGATTATCGCTATTGTCACGGTGCCTAAAAGAAAGTCGCTAAGCGTAACGTAATATTTTTATCCTGTTTGAAGCCGGATTCGGTGTGGAGATCTCTGCCCACGACGACTAATCCTTGTAGACGCGGGGTGAATAAATAAGACATCGACGCCCGCAGATACAGCGTTCTTTGCGTATTATGTTGATTCACCTGCGCAACCGACGTCTCCCCGCCAGATAGGTAGCCTAGTCCTGCACCAATATGTGAAAGAGGTGAGTAATCATAGCGAAGGTAAGCTTGATACTCATAGAGGGGTTTCTCACGCATCGTCTCTTTATCCGCACCAAAGCGATTGTTATGCGAAAACCCACTGACGTCCGCCGCCGTATCGACCGCCCACTGTTCGGTAAAATGGTGAATATAGCCAACCTGCCACAACATGCGCCAACGATTTTCGCCGACGTTTAACGCCTTGTCGTGATCATAATCCCCGGTCGGTAAATATAAATAAGGGCCGAAGGAAAAGACATCTTGTTGACGATTAACCTTGGTCAACAACGGCGTACCAAGAATCAAATCCCCAAGCCCCTGATGACTTCCCAGCGCTCTTACATCACCGCTGGCGTGTAAATCGCCATAAGGCAGGATAAATTGAGGCTGTAGCACCGTATCTTGCCCAATACTGAAAGAGTGAAAAAATCTTAGTAGTTCGACTTGGGTACGTAACTTTGACGAACTCGACAGTTTTTTGTCCTGTAAATAACGTTCGTGGCTGTCGCTATATTTGGCGTAGAGACTTAGTACACTGCCCCCTGCCGGGATGGGCTCATAATCACCTGGGGCTATCTCCAGTGAAAAGGCCTTGATGCTAAAAAAGAGGATGGTGAAGGGTAAAGCCCTGTATGCTCGCCTGTGATTTATCATAAGGTTACTCCCAGAAATAATGAGGCTGACTAAAGCATCAGCCTAAAAGGATCTATTAATCTTGCTGAGGCTTTTCCTCTGTCGAGGCGGGTGTGAAACACTCAATCGGGGTATCACTAAACGGAAGTACACAGGCACTCGGCTTGTTATTAAACAACAAACGCAGCACGTCAGGTCGTGAGTAGTGGCCAACGGGATCGGCGGCGGATTTGGCAAAGATTAGCGCGGCAGGGTCGAGCGTCGCATACAGTATTCCCTCTTCATGCTCGCCTAATGGGCTGGCAAGTTCTGAACCATCTGGCCCGAAAATGCGGGCATGACCACCTCCCGCCTCCAACATTCCGCGTTTTAACTCATCATCACATAACCTATCGAGCATCTGTGGCGAGACGATGGCGCAAGGGGCAATGACGAAGCACTGTCCTTCTGCGGCGTAGAGCCGGGAGGCGGCGATGTTTACGTCCGGGCCAAGCGCAGCGGTACCTTGGCGATAGAGGCTAAAGCTTGGCCAGGCACCAATATGGATCTCTTCATGCTGGGAATACATGGCATAACGCGTAAGCGGTTGCAGGTGTTCCCAACAGCAGAGTGCGCCAAGTGTACCGATAGGGCTAGGAAAGGTACGAATAGAGGAACCATCGCTCTCCCCAAACAAGATCCGCTCTACGTGGGTCGCTTTCAACTTACGACGAACGCCGACCGTCTCCCCTAGGTCATTAATTATCCACTGACCGATATAAAGTGAACCATGATCACGCTCGCTATAACCTAATACAACATAAATACGATTATCGCGTGCGGCTGCACTGATTTTCGCTGCCTGAGCGCTGTTTAAATCGAGAGAATTTTGATGATATTGCTGTATCCAATGCATATAGGTTGCCGGTGCCCCAAGCCATAGAAACCACGGGTAGCCGGGGATCCACGTTTCTGGAAAGGCAATTAATGTCGCGCCATTTTTTGCTGCTTCTTCAATGAGGGCGATGGTTTTCTCGACGGTGGCATCGAGGTCCATAAATACGGGGGCCGCTTGCACGCAGGCAACTTTTATCGGAGCTTTCATCAGGTATTCCTCAGTAGTGTTTTCAAAAAGCTTAAGACTAATCGACGTTTACCGAGTAGGACGAGAAGGAACCATTTATTGATTTAACCGGCAGGAGATAATAGGAACGAAAATTGCATTAAACTAATAATGTTGCAGAGTCGAGAGGTGCATGATGTTATCTCAATTTGATACTACCCAATTACGCCCACAAGATAGATACGATTATTGGCAGGATGTCGTGTAACACCTTCGTCCCGCTACGCTGTAAAGTGGATAACACACGCGATTTTAGTGCAACGTTAGAAACCCGAGAGTTGGCCAATGTCAAAGTCGTCTCAATTAGCGCATCGCCGCAGCGAGTGGAACGCGGGAAAGACCATCGTTACTCTGCGGCCGATGAATTTATATTGGTCAGCTTGGCGCAACGTGGGCGTGCCTGTATTCATCAAGATAATCGAGAGGTTAATTTAGCGGCAGGAGAGTTTTGCCTTTACGACACAAGAAAGCCTTACCAGCTCAGCTTCACGGAGCATTTTCAGCAAACGGTAATCCGGATTCCCTATCGCACTTTGGTTGACCGCACCGGACTGCTAGATAATCTTACGGCGCTTCGGTTTTCTAACCAACATCCCTTTGGACGCTTAGCCTTCGATTTTTTTATGGGCGTAGCGTCACTGCCCGCCGAGCAATCGTCGTTGGTACAAAACAAGATTGCGGAGCAAAGTCTCGACTTACTCGGGATGGCCATCTCGCCCTATCTTACAGAGAAAAAATCCGCCTCGCTAAGTCGTGCAACATTATTGCATCGAATCAAACAGCATATCGGTAAGCATCTCGATAGCCCCGATCTTACCTTGACTCAGGTCAGTCAGCACTTCGACATTTCCAGTCGCTACATGAACCAGCTATTCAACGATGAACAGACCACCTTTGGTCGCTTTGTACTCATGAGTCGGCTGGAATCCTGTGCATTTAGGCTGCGCCAAGCACACTACGATCATCTGACCGTGAGTGGTATCGCTTATCGGTTTGGTTTTTTAGATATGGCGTATTTCAGTCGAGTATTTAAGGCTCGTTTCGGCATGACCGCAAGAGAACTGCGGGCGGTGAGTCGACAACATTCGACTCAAGCATAGAATCTCGGTATGTTGGCGGATGATAAAGTGATCGACGTGACCCATTAATCGGTCACGCAGATATTTTATATTACTCATCACCCATCATTCTCGGTAGCTCCATCGGTGAATGGCTCTTAATATCGCGTCCAGATGGACGTTGGAAAATACCTAATTGAAAGAAACCCGCCGTGGCATACATAAACTCAAAAATCTGCGATTGCGTCTCTTCATACTCATTCCAAAATACGTTCGACGTAAAGCAGTAAATCTCGATCGGTAGTCCTTCAGCGGTGGGACTAAGCTGCCTGACGACTACATACATATCGTTGCAGATATCCTCCCGCTGGCGTAGATAGCTTAGAATATACCCGCGGTAGAGGCCTAAATTGGTAATCCCTTGATTTACCGATAACGCAAGATTTTGGCGGATATAATCGGCGATCTTATCGCCGATAATCGTCTGCTGTGGATCGAGGGCCTCGGCGAGAGCAGTACTCGCAAAAGAAATACTGGATTGATCGATGAAAAAGCTGCGCTTAATCCGCCGTCCCCCCGAGGTAAACATCGGCTGCCAGTTAGTATAGGTCTCGGTGATGAAGTTCTTGGTCGGTACTTGCGATAACGTATTATCCCAATTACGAACAGTAATAGTGTGTAGGGCGATATCTGTTACCTCACCACTGATATTCGCTACCGGCATCTCAATCCAGTCCCCTATCTGGATCACATGTGACGAGGAGACTTGGATATTCGCCACCAGCGAGATTAAGGTGTGCTGAAACACCAACATTAACACCGCCGCGATGGCACCTAAACTGGAGATAATAATTCCGGGCGACTTATTCGAGAGCGTGGCGATCACCAGGATCGTGGCGATGGAAGAGACGACTATCTTGCCAATCTGTACGTAGCCTTTAATCGACCCTGCCTTGGAACCATGCTTACGGGCGTAGACGTCTTTAGTGGTATCCAATAATTCATTAATCAACATCGTGATATTGACGATAAACAATACGCCACAGATGGTGCGGATCGCCTCGACCAAACCGCTTGATAACCCTGGTATAAACTGAGAGAGAAAATAGACGGTGACAACGGGAATGATGTTGGCTAAGCGTCGAGTTATCCGTAGATCTTTCTTCTGAGTGTCACGCTGACTATTGGTATGCAGGATAAATCGTCTGACAATGCTAAGTAAGAAGAACTTACATATCACTGAGGAGATAAATCCGGCGACCAGCATCAAAATCACCGCTAGCAGGGAGTAAGTCACAGGATTATTGAGAACCCAGTGCCAGAGAGATAAAAGGTCTTGCATGAAAATACTCAGTAGTTATCGACGTTGGGCTGACGATCATCAATTTTTTTTAATTTTTTTTCTAGCCTAAAAATGGTTTTATCATCAATACAGCGAAAAAAATGGTAAATTTTTCGGGTAACACTGCCTCGCGAAGCATTGCTTAGGACGCTGCCATGCATAAAAGCCGCGTTTAAAACGGTAATTATGCATATGTACCACACTCCTTTTGTGGCAGTGACCGTAAACCTTTCTTCAACAGCCCCTATTTTTCAGAATAACGAAGCGAAAAAAAAAGTGTTTAAGCCACTAGTCTTGATATAGATCAAGGTAACTAAGTAATTAAAAAAATAATAAAAATGCCAGTTTATTGATATTTGTCATATTAATTTTCGTAACTTAATTTTCTAAAATAATTTTTTTGATTATTCGTGCTTATGGTTTTTTTTATATTACGCTATTTTTGTAAAAAATAGATTATTAACTCAGGTTAATAGGTTTATTAATATTGCATTTATTGATCATTGATATTTTTCTTAAAAATAAAAAAATCATATTAATCAGGTATTAATGAGTTATTAATTGACGTGGATCAATCTTATATATTAATTACCCTTATCTTTACATAGCTGTCGCTGTGGGGTATGCGCTATAGCTGAGTAATTCATCTTCTGATAAGATTATTACTATATACATATCCTCTTTCTGAGGTTGTTGAGCAATGCTGCGCTAGGTAATTGAATAAGTAATCGCGATAATTCTTTATTATGAAGAGTATGGCACTTTATCTTTTACTTTATCGAAATAATAAGCGCTAAATAAGTGGTTTCTATTTTCGTTCAGGCAATAAATAGTTCATCTGTGCACTCCTTTGTAACAGGGGGTAGAGAATTCTTATGTTAGTCATTGGCCTATTGAAATTAATCAGACCGCATCACTCTGAGGTTAAATAATGAAGAAAGTAAAAATAGGCTTAATGGCGATAATGCTGTTGTCAGTAGGTCAATCACTTTGTTGCGCAGCCGAGACCCCACTCGGTTGGGCTGCACCGCTGCCGACCACGACATTGAAAGATACTATCATGTTCGCCTTCCAACGAGATCCGTCAGTCGGTCAACAAGCTGCCCAGGTCGGTATTGGTCAAGCACAAATTGACCAAGCACGCAGCGCATGGATGCCCCAATTATCGTTAAGTGGTAGCGCAGGCCATAGCCAGACAACAGATTCCAGTGGCTCTTTAAGTAACTCGACGACGTGGGGGATGAGTTTAACCCAATTGGTCTATGACTTTGGAAAAACGAACAATGCGATTGACCAGAGTGCGGCACAACGCAATAGCTATCGTTATCAACTGATGGCCACGCTCTCTTCAGTGGCTGAAAAAACCGCCTTAGATTATGTCGAGGTGCAACGCTATAGCGCCTTAGTGCAAGCGGCTCAGCAAAATATTCTGGCACTACAAAGTGTTTCTCGTATGGCGCAACTCCGGGCGCAGGCTGGTTTAAGTTCGACGTCAGATGAACTGCAGACGCGGACGCGGGTAGCCGGTATGCAAGCGACCCTTCAACAATACCAAGCCACCTTAATGAGTGAGCGGGCAAAATTAGCCGTCCTGACCGGTATGAATGCCTCAGAGTATGCGCCAATACCGTCGACTATTGCGATCAAAGATACGTCTCTAAACGATATTGATTACTCATTAATTCCTTCGGTACTGGCCGCGAAAGAGATGGAATCTTCCGCACAATACGGTATTCAAAAAGTCCGTGCACAATACTATCCCACGGTCAGTGTTCGCGGCGGGCGCACCCGTTACCAATCCAGTAATCGCTCTTATTGGGATAACCAAATTCAGCTCAACGTCGATGCGCCAATTTATCAAGGTGGGGCGGTTTCGGCACAAGTTAGGCAGGCGCAGGGAGCGAAAGAAGTGGCTGCTACGCAAGTTGACCAAGCACGTTTTGATGTCCTACAAAAAGCCTCCGTTGCCTTGGCTGATTGGCAAGGCGCACAAGCTCGTATCAATGTAAATAAACAACAGGTCCTGAATGCCGATCAAACTCGCGAAGTATATAAAAATGAATACACATTGAATAAAAGAAGTATCAACGACTTATTGAGTGTTGAGCAGGATGTTTGGCAAGCCATCTCCTCGCAGATTAATTCCGAATATGATTCATGGGCTGCAGCCATTAATTATGCAACATCGCTAGATAATTTATTACCGTTATTGGGAATTGAAAAAAACACTCGAGCGGCACTACCCGAATTAAATTAATAAATTCAAATTTATCAGTAATTTACCCATGACTGTGGCTTTGAAGAGTAATTAGAAATGATTACTCAGGGATGCTTCATAGTTTTTTAATACCAGGAGAATAATGTGAAAACATTTGATATCGATGTTATCGCGAGGAAAACGGCAGAAAAATCCGTTTTACACGCACAAGGTAATATGGCCTTAACCCTGACGGCACCAAGCGTTGTAGAAATTCACGGGCAAGCACAGGATGTAGTGAAATATAGTCGTCAGGGTAAGGATCTCCTGATTTATATGAAAGATGGCAGCGTTATCCGTTGTAACGGTTACTTCGTGGAGGATGCACAATCACACGCTCACTCTGAGTTGGTGTTCAACGATAATAATCAACTTACCCATATTAGTTTTGACGATATGGCGCAAGGCACGGAACTGAGTGCAACGCCATTGGTTGCACATAGCACTCCGATTGACAGTATTGAACCTTTATTAGCGCAGGAAGGCGTATTCAGTGATCTGCCTTGGGGATGGATTGCGGGTGCGGCAGTCGGGGGTGGGGCCTTGGGCGCCTTACTGTCTAGCGGGGGGGGACACTCTAAGACTAAAGTTATTGATAATACCCAGCCAGTAGAAAAGGCGACGCCAACGTTTAACGTCACCGACAATCAAGGCGACAAACAAGGGTTAGTGGCCACCAACACCACTATCGATGATAACACGCCAACCTTTAGCGGCACGGGTGAGCCGGGCGCGACCATTCAAATTAAAGATGGTGACGGCAATACTATCGCTAGCACTATGGTCGACAGTAAAGGGTCTTGGACCGTCAATTTACCGACGCAAACCGATGGTGCGCATAGCTGGTCAGTCACACAAATTGACGGCACCAATACCACCTCTGCAGGGTCGATTGATGTCACCATCGCCACCGCCAAAGCCCAGCTGGTGATTAATACCATTGCGGGCGATAACCAACTAAATACCGATGAGCATCAAGCCGATGTGACGATCTCTGGATTAAGTCAGCAGCTGGCTGAAGGGACACAAGTTACGGTATCGATTAACGGTAAAAATTACACGGCAAGCGTTGACCAATCAGGGCAGTGGAGCGTGGTAATGCCTGGCGAGGACGCTAAAGCCCTTGCGGATGGCAGTTGGACCGTGACCGTCACGGCAACGGATAGTACCGGCAACCATATTACGCAAACGCAACAAATTACCGTGGATACCCAAGCACCCACCTTAACACTGGATACCGTAGCAGGCGATCAAGTGGTTAATGCCACCGAGCATCAAGCGGCGCTGATTCTATCGGGGGCCTCGAACGCTGCCAGCGGTACGAGTGTTACAGTAACCTTTGGGGCGCAAACCTATCAGGCTACCGTCGACGATCACGGCAAATGGCAAGTTTCTGTTCCTGCCGAAACGGTCAATAGTCTGACTGATGGCGATTATAGCTATACCGCTTCAATTACGGACCAAGCGGGTAATACCACAACAGTCAGCAGCCATTTCGTCGTCGATACTGTTGCGCCGATCATCACTATCGATGCCTTTGCTGGCGATGATGTCGTCAATAGCGACGAACAACAGGTCGCGCAACTGCTTACCGGTAAAGTCACGGGTGCCGCGGCAGGCGATATCGTCAAGGTGAGCATTGGAGGGACCGACCTTCAAGGCGTTGTGGCAGCAGATGGCACCTGGAGTGTCGGCGTGCCTGCAGCGATTTTCGCCGCGCTCGCGCAAGGTCAACACTCCGCCACCGTCTCCATCATCGATGCGGCAGGCAACACCGGAAGTGCCACGCATGATTTCACGCTGAGTGGGGCTGCTCCGACCTTATCGATTGAAGCAATTAGTCAAGATAACGTCATCAATGCCAATGAGGCACTTCAGCCGTTAGCCCTGAGTGGTAAGAGTAATTTAGCCGATGGGACAGTCGTCACCGTCAGCCTCAATCATATCGACTATCAGGCCACCGTGACGCAAGGTGTGTGGAAAATCACCGTGCCCGCGACGGATGTGATGCATCTTGATAACACCTTGTATACCGTCACCGTAACAGGGTCTGACAGTGCGGGTAACCTAGGCAGCGCACAAGCCAGCGTATTGGTCGATACCCATCTGCCCCAAGTGACCATTGATGCCTTCGCGACCGATAACCTCGTCAATCACGACGAAATTGCCGTTGATCAGACGCTCAGTGGTCGGGTCGTCGGTGCCGCGGCAGGGGATAACATTACTGTCACCCTTGGCGGCAAGACCTATACCACCACTGTTGAAAAAGATTTAACCTGGCATACCACTCTCCCTGCGGCCGATATGGCGGCACTGGGTGATGGTAAAATCGCTATCGATGTATCGGTCACCAATGCTCACGGTAATACAGGTGATAGCGCGCTGGGTATCGATATCAATGCTCAACTGCCAGGACTGCGTATTGATACGGTCTCTGGCGATGACGTCATCAATGCCCTCGAACAGCAGCAAGATCTCACTGTAACCGGAAACAGTGAACATCTGGATGCAGGTACGATCATTAGCGTAACGGTTAATCAAATCGTTTACAGTGCGGTCGTGGAGGATCAAGGGCATTGGCAAATTGGGATCCCGGCGGCAGAGATGGCTCACTGGCCAGCGGGCGCATTATCTATTACCGCAACCGCTAGCGACGCGTACGGTAATCAAGCGGCAATTACCCACCCTATTACGGTCAATAACGATCAGCTTGCCCTCACCATCGATACGGTGTCGAGTGACGATATGATTAATGCTGCCGAGCAACAACAAGCGTTAGTCCTGTCGGGTAAAACGCAACAGGTTGAAGCCGGACAGAGTGTCATTATCAAGTTTGCTGGACAGCTGTTCACCGCCAGCGTTGAAAAAGATGGTTCCTGGCATGTTACCGTGCCTGCCTCAGCAATGAGTGGCTTAACTGAGGGTCGCACTGAGATTTCAGCGTCTGTTGCAGATGTCAGTGGGAATAGTACAGAAAGCTCTCGCATTATCACGGTTGATACCCAGCCTCCCTCTATCGCGATTGACACGGTTACGGCGGATAACCAGCTCAATGCCAGTGAAGCACAGCAACCCTTAGTTATCAGTGGATCGTCAACGGCGGAAGCGGGTCAGAAAGTGACCGTCACACTTGGCGGCAAAGCCTATTCAGCAACGGTTGATAAGCAAGGTCACTGGCAGGTCACTGTGCCATCTGACGATCTGGCCGCGTTACCGCAAGGGAATAATGCGGTCACCGCAACCGTATCGGACATCGTAGGAAATGCGTCGAATTCCTCTCATGACTTCACCGTGGACACTTTCGTGCCGGTTGTCACGATTAATACCGTGGCGGGTGATGATGTCATCAATGCGGCTGAGCATCAACAAGCCCAAATTATCAGCGGTTCAGCGACTGGCGGTGCCGCGGGCGATACAGTAACCATTACCTTAAATGGCCAAAGCTATAGCGCAGTACTGGATGCACAAGGACAATGGAGTACAGGCATCCCAAGTTCAGCCGTCGCCGCGTTACAAGAAGATAAAACCCAAATCAGTGTTACTGTCACTGATCATGCCGGCAACACCGGAACGGCGACTCACGATGTAACGGTCAATACGCAAGATCCAGCGTTGGCGTTCAAACCTATCGCTGGCGATAATGTGCTGAATGCCGATGAGCATCAGGCCACCTTAACCCTCTCTGGACAGAGCAGCGATTTAGCCGAAGGGACGAGCGTAACCGTCGTTATTGCAGGGAAGTCTTACACTGCGACCACAGACAGTCAGGGCAATTGGTCGGTAACCTTATCCGCTCAAGACGTTAGCGCATTACCGGAAGGCCAACTTTCGATTTCAGCAAGTGCAACGAATGATGTCGGCAACAGCGTCAGCTCGACGACGACTATTACGGTCGATACGCATCTGCCGACGATCAGTATCAACACGACCGCTGGCGACGATGTGATCAACGCGAGTGAGTTAGCCAGCGGACAAACCCTGAGTGGCAAAGTCAGCGGGGCAGCAGCAGGCGATACCGTGACCGTACATCTGGGCGGAAACACTTACACCGCAACGGTGGCGAAGGATCTGACATGGAGTATTAATGTTTCCAGTGACGATCTCACGGCGATGGGTAACGGACCATTGACGGTCGAAGCCTCAGTCACCAACCAACATGGCAACACGGGTGATGCACAACACGCGATAAGCATTGATGCCAACTTACCTGGGCTGCGGGTCAATACTGTGGCGGGTGATGATGTTATCAACACGATTGAACATGATCAGAATCTACTCATCACCGGTTCTAGCCAAGGGATTGCGGAGAACAGTACGTTAACCGTAACCATTAATGCCAAGACATACAGCGCCAACGTGATGGCGGATGGTAGTTGGAGCGCGGCGGTCCCGAGCAGCGATGTCAGCACGTGGACGGCAGGTAGTCTACAAATCGCAGTCAGTGGCGAAAGCAGTGCCGGGAACCCAGTTAATATTCTTCATCCAGTCACCGTCGACCTTGCCGACGTGGCAATCAGTATTAACACCGTAAGCAATGACGATGTACTTAATGCAGCCGAAAAAGGTCAAGATCTCGCATTAAGTGGCAGTACTCATGATGTCGCAGAAGGCAGTCAGGTCACCGTGAGTGTTGCGGGGCATCAGTACACGACGACAGTAGAGAGTGATGGTAAGTGGGCGGTGACCGTCCCCGCAGCGGATATGGCCACTCTCCATGACGGAATAAGTCATGTCGAGGTGAGTGTCACTACACCTACCGGTAACAGCGCGCAAGCGGGTCGGGAGATCCAAATTGATACGCAGCCGCCGAGTTTAACGATTGATAACCTGACGCAAGATAACGTCCTCAATGCCCAAGAGTCGAGCAGCGACCAGCTGATCAGCGGTAGCAGCACGGCGCAAACGGGCCAAGAAGTGACAGTTAGCCTGAACGGTAAGAACTATAAGACTACCGTCGATGCGCAAGGACATTGGCAGGTCAAGATCCCCGCAACCGACCTGCAAGCCTTAAATGAAGGTCAAACCTCGATCAGCGCGACAGTCGCGGATAAAGCAGGTAACAGCACGCAAGCTGAGCATAGCTTCCAAGTCGACGCTCAAGCACCAGTGATTGCCATTGATAAGGTGGCGGGCGATGACATCATTAATATCGATGAACATAGCCAAGCGCAAATCATTAGCGGTAGTGCAACGGGTGGCGCTGCAGGTAACAGTGTTACAGTGACTATCGACGGGAAAACCTATACCACAGTATTAGATGCTGCTGGGAAGTGGAGTGTTGGCGTTCCTGCATCCGTCATTTCTGGTCTACAGGACGGTAATGTCAATATCGCTGTCACGGTCACGGACACGGTGGGTAACGTCGGTAAGGCAAGCCACGACATTACTGTCGACACCGGATTACCCTCCATCAGTATCAATTCTGTCACGAGCGACAACGTCATCAATGCTGCAGAAAAAGGGCAAGATCTGACGCTATCGGGTAGCACCAGCCATATTGAACCGGGTAACACTGTAGTGGTTGCTTTTGCAGGAAAAAGCTATTCAGTGGTGGTGGATGCAAAAGGAAATTGGACGCTGTATGTGCCTTCTTCAGCCTTAGCCTCTCTCAAAGAAGGTAGTGCACAGGTACAGGTTTCCGTGCATAACGACAGCGGTAACAGTGCGCAAGCAAGCCATGAGTTTATGGTCGATAGCTTAGCACCGATGTTACAGCTTGACCCGATTAGCACCAATAACGTTGTGAATGGGCAAGAATCACAACAGGCTCTGACGTTGACGGGAAGTACCTCAGCAGAAGCGGGTCAGACCGTCAATGTGACGTTTAATAATAAACAGTACAGCGCAACCGTTGAGGCGAATGGTTCATGGTCGCTCACCGTTCCACAGGAAGATGTTGCAGCATTACAAGACGGCCAATATCAGGTTTCTGCCAGCGTAGAGGATAAAGCGGGTAACAGCTCAACGTCTGCGATCGACCTGCTGGTCGATATCACTGCCCCTGTGACAACCATTGCGACAGTAGCAGGCGATGATGTCGTCAATGTTGCCGAACATAGCCAAGCATTGATTATTCAAGGTCAGGCAAGGGGTACGGAAGCGGGAGATACCGTCGCGGTGACCCTAAACGGCAAAACCTATAACGTGATCGTTGACGCACAGGGTCAATGGAGCCTCGGCATTCCAGCGACGGATGTCTCAGCCATGAGCGAAGGCGATTATCAGGTGACGGCGACGGTAACTGATAAAGCGGGTAATAGCCAAAGCATCACGCACGATATCCATGTTGAGTTAACCGCACCGGTACTGAGCATCAATACCATTGCGGGCGATGACATTATCAACAGCACGGAGAAAGGCCAAGATCTGACTATCACCGGGCAAGCGACTGGGCTGGCCTCAGGCGCGACAGTCACCGTTAACCTTAACGGTCAGCAGTATACCGCCACCATTGATGATAAAGGGCAGTGGAGCACCGTGGTACCTGCCGCCGATGTGGCGAATCTGGGGGAAGCGATCTACTCGGTTAGCGCGTCAGCGACCAATGATGTAGGGAACAGTGCTAACACAACCCATACCATCACGGTCGGCGGGGAAGCCCCGACCATTACCATCAATACCGTGGCAGGCGATGATGTGATCAACGCCAGCGAGCTGGCCGCAGGGCAAACCCTGAGCGGTAAAGTCAGTGGTGCGGCGGCGGGCGATACCGTGACCGTTCAACTGGGCGGTAAGACTTACACCGCGACCGTGGCGAAGGATCTAACCTGGAGCGTTAAGGTACCGAGTGACGATCTGACCGCGATGGGCAACGGTGCCTTAACGGTTGATGCGTCAGTCACCAATAAAACCGGTAATACCGGTCATAGCGAGCATGCGATCAGCATCGATGCGAACTTGCCGGGCTTACGGGTCGATACCGTGGCGGGTGATGACATCGTCAACACCCTTGAGCATAACCAAAACCTGATCGTCAGCGGCTCGAGCCAAGGGATCGCCGCCAACAGTGCCTTAACCGTGACCATTAACGGTAAGACCTACAGCGCGACCGTACTGGCGGATGGGTCGTGGAGTGCGGCAGTGCCGAGCAGCGATGTCAGCAACTGGGCGGCAGGCACTCTACAAATCGCAGTCAGTGGCGAAAGCAGTGCCGGTAACCCGGTGGCTATCCTGCACCCCGTCACCGTCGATCTAGCCGAAGTGGCGATCAGCATCAATACCGTCAGCGGTGACGATATGCTGAATGCGGCCGAAAAAGGGCAGGATCTGGCATTAAGCGGCAGCACCCACGAGGTGGCAGCAGGCAGCACGGTGACCGTGACATTCGCGGGTCATCAGTATACGACTACGGTCGACGGCGACGGCAAGTGGGCGGTGACGGTACCGGCGGCGGATATGTCTGGGCTTTACGATGGCATACGCAACGTCGAGGTGAGCGTCACCACGCCAACCGGTAACAGCGCGCAAGCGGGCCGCGAGATCCTAGTCGATACCGTGGCACCGAGCCTAACCATCGATAACCTGACGCAAGACAACGTGTTGAATGCTAAAGAAGCGGGCAGCGACCAGCTGATCAGCGGCAGCAGCACGGCGCAAGCGGGCCAAGAAGTGACGGTTAGCCTGAACGGTAAGGATTATAAGACCACCGTAGATGCGCAAGGTCATTGGCAGGTGAAGGTCCCCGCGGCCGATCTGCAAGCGCTCAGCGATGGACAAACCACCGTCAGCGCAAGCGTTGCGGATAAGGCGGGCAACGGTATTAACGCCAGCCATACTGTCCACGTGGATCTGCAAGCGCCGGTGATCACTTTCGATAACGTCGCGGGCGATAACATTATTAGCTTCGCAGAACATTCCCAAGCACAGATTATCAGTGGCAGTGCGACCGGCGGCGAAGCGGGTAATAGCGTGGTAGTGACCCTCGCGGGCAAAACCTACAGCACGGTACTGGATGCCTCAGGCAACTGGAGTGTCGGGGTCCCGGCCTCGGTAATTGCCGGACTGCAAGATGGTAGCGTTAGTATTGCCGTCACCGTGACTGACAGTGCGGGCAATGTCGGAAGCACTAGTCACGATATTAAGGTGGACACTGGACTGCCAACCTTATCCATCAACACCATTGCGGGCGATGACATCATCAACAGCACGGAGAAAGGTCAGGATCTGACCATCACCGGGCAAGCGACTGGGCTGGCCTCGGGTGCCACAGTCACCGTTAACCTTAACGGTCAGCAGTATACTGCCACCGTTGATGATAAAGGACAGTGGAGCACCGTGGTACCTGTCGCCGATGTGGCAAATCTGGGGGAAGCGATCTACTCGGTTAGCGCGTCAGCGACCAATGATGTAGGGAACAGTGCTAACACAACCCATACCATCACGGTCGGCGGGGAAGCCCCGACCATTACCATCAATACCGTGGCAG
>OFEI01000029.1_pt1 | contig 41882 bp, 48 predicted proteins | sample 1521041 | NCBI WGS metagenome assembly OFEI01 (sample SAMN05335687, study PRJEB24111) | insect metagenome | biome: ENVO:00009004; isolation source: gut from larvae fed green and black olives | host: Bactrocera oleae | place: Israel | collected 2011-11
AAGCGTTACAGGATCAATCACAGCACCCAATTCGTCGACAAAAAATACCGGCAAAATCACATCAATAGTATCGAGAATTTTTGGAACCAGGCGAAGCGCCACATGCGTAAATTTAACGGTATTCCGAAGGCACATTTCGGGCTGTATCTGAAGGAATGTGAGTGGAGATTTAACACTCCAAGTGCAAAACAGCAATTAACTATTTTAAAGCAGATAGTTAAACGTAAAATTTAAACCTTATCTAGGACAGCCCCTTGTTTTTTGACTAACACACAACTCTTTAGCTATCACCTTTTGTGATTCCGGCCAGCAACGCAGCCAGCTGTTCATTATGCGATTTCAGCGCCTTTAGTTCACCTGTCATAGCCGCTTTGGATTCCCGTGCCTCGGTAGCCTCTTTCAAGGCTTTATCCAGTGCTGTTTGCTTGGTATTTAGCTCCATACTGGATGTTTTCCCTGCGTCATCGAGCCGCTTTTGCAGATCGCTTTCGCTCCGAGCATGTTGTGTTTTAAGCTCCTTTATCTCTCCGGTGTGCTGTTCTCTGACACCCTGCAACTCTGCCGTATGGCGCGTAATGGCTTCGGCCAGTTTATTCTCAGTGGCATCGAGTCGCTTTTGCAGCTCTGCTTGCTGCTGTCGGTGTTGCTCTACAACCTCTTTTGACTCACGAAGTTGTTTCTCTGTCGCGGCCAGACGTTCGCGCAGCTGCGCCAGTTCTACGGCTTGAGCCTGCTCTTTTCCCCTGCATTCTTCCAACGCCACCAGGGTTGTGTTGTGCTCATCCTGCAGGGTATCAAGTGTTTCTTCCAGGTCATCAACTGTCTGCGCTGCGTCGGCCAGCTCGCGTTCAGCCTGGGCTGTCTGTTCGCCAGCGGCGCGGGTGATTTCTGCTACCCGCCGTTCTGCAGCTCGGACAGCCTTGTCATTCAGTTCGGCGGCCAGTTGGCTGATTCGTTCGGCCAGCGCTGATGACACTGCTTTAACTTCTTCGGCCACTTCAACGGGTAGCTCTGCCACAGGTTCGGCGGTGACTTCTGTCTGCGATGAAAGGTATTCATCCCATATCTGTTTAAGCCGCCCCGGATTGCCGCCGCCGACACGGTTACGCAGTGCAAAACCGGTGATGCTACGCCCTTCTGCCTGTAGTGCCAGGCCAGCTTCAATGATCTGTCGTGGTTCAAAAATTGCCGGACGCATTAGTCTACCCTCCCTTAGATGAATAATCGTTAGTATACACAATAAACAAATAAACTAACAAACAAACAAATAAACTAACTTATTACGTGACAACGTGACGCTTTTCACAGGCCACTTTCATGCATAACGGTGTCTGTTGAATCGAGAGGTTTATAGGTTGCATTATAGGTCTTAAAGACCTATAATGATTTTGAAGGCCGGGTAATGTGCTCAGGTCATCTACCGGAGAAGTCCGATGAACAATGAAATTATCACCACCGCTAAAGCAATCACTAATTATGAAGAACGGTTGATGTTCTTACCGAAGCATTTCGGCCAATACTGCATGACTGTTGAAGATCTGGCTTTTAACTGGATGCGCAAACTTAGCCCGAAAAACGAAAGTAATTATTTGAGTCATGCCTTGGATAAAATCGAGGCCCATTATGATGGTGGTGAGTGGGATTTTTTTGAATTGTCGAATGGGGGGATGTTTTTAGCTCCCAATAGCCGTGAAGAGTATCGTATTACTGTTCCAGGTAATTATTTCGATGATCTTTTAACTGCCGAAGCTGCTGGAATTGTCGTTACCTATTTCACTTTAGGCCAGCTGAGTGCCCTCCCTATTTTGTTTTCAGAAAGATGTGCTGCCTACTATCACAAACTGACTGATTACGCCTGCGAACACGCAGAATATAACAAAATAAGAGCTGCTATTGATTAAGTGAAATATTTCCCCCCTGCCCTGCGGGGGGGATTTCTTTGAGGTTCAGCTATGTCAAAAAATTATCCTGGCGATGATTCCGGCGATCTGAAAATGGAACCCATTGCGCAGCAGTTGCCGGATGGCCATCACATTTTAGACGCTGCATATGCAGCACTGCAGCAGCTGGATGACGCGTGTATTGCCGGTGATACGGAACGGCGTGAAACTGCGGCCAATCGGTTTGAAGCCTGTATCTGGAAGCTTAACGGGAAGACTTTTTTTGGAGCGAGTGCAGATGATCAGCAAGCCGCAAATGTCATAAGTGAATATTGCAGAGCTGATGCAGGTGCCGCGCCTATGTGGGGCCAGCACGGAGATTTTATTATTGAGTCAATTAGTGGCATTCGGGCGAGAGTCAAAACTGAGGCTGGTTGCATGATGGGCTATTTGTCTGCCTCTTTTCATGTAGTGGATCTAGGCGCTGCCTTTGTTTCAGAAACAGGATACCGTTCTTATATATTCCAGTTTTCAGACATCCTTCCGGGTGAAACGGTTAAAACGCATGTGATGCGTGTTTTTCAGAGTCTTCTTGACGCCAGAAAGAAACCTGTTTTTGTCGATGCAGATCACAGGGATAGCCTGGCTGTTGAGCCACTGCCTGAGTGGATGACTCAAATCAACCCTCCCCCTGACAGAACGCCTGAAACGCTCCCTGAGGGTTTTGTTAGGGTAACGGCGCTTCTGCCTGCGTCTAAAGCGTTTATCGCTCATAAATGGTCTTTAGCGGCGCAGGATCGAATATCTGATATTGTTAGGCAGAAACGCGATGAAGAACATGCGGCGAGAGAACGTGAGCGCGAGCTGGCAAAGTTGCGGGTACAGTTGCCTAAAGAATATAAACAGCAGTTGATTAAGGTGCAGCAGTATCGTGAATTTTATGTTGGTGCTCGATGCGAGATAGCCAAAGTTAACCACCCTGTTTCTGCCAGAGATATTGGAACTGTTGTGAAAATTGTTACGATATACGATTCAGGCACTATTGTTGCGCATGATGATAAACCACCGCGTTACCGCTATAACAATAGGGGAAGGCAGATCATAGAATATGATCCGCGTTGTATTATGACGTATTACAGCGCCGATAATCTGAAACTTATCGAAGAAAAAGACGATGAAAAAAATGGGTAATTCGTGAATGGAAAATAAATCTTATCCTCCGACCATCAGGCCAGAATGCTTTTTATCATATGGGGCTGGATGGGTTCATCCTACGCCACAGGAAATTCGTAGCCTGCTTGGTATCGTAGGTTTGAACGGAAGCCAGGTTGCTAGGTTAACCGGTGTTAAGGATAGTCGGCAGGTCAGAAGATGGATTGGTGGTGATGCTCAGATCTCATTTGCTGCGTGGGCTATCCTGGTTGACTATGCTGGGTTTGGTGAAATATGGGCTGTATGAGAAGTGTGATTTTAGCTGCTAAAATTGCCTTATAGGTCTTAAAGTCCTATAATGAAGGTGCGATTCAGCAGGAGGGCTGGCATGAATAAGGTAATCATATTTCCTGGCAACGAAAAAAAAATCATAATCATCATGGCGTGGACTTTACCCCTAACAGCACTTTGCGTAACGTTGTGAACGGTGTCATTAGTGCGCTGTATATTGTGCTGGTCATGCTCTGGCCTTTCATCAAAGTAATTCTTTCGCTAAACGTGGCGCTGCAGTTCTTTAAAATGCTATTTAAGTGGAATGAAGGCCTGTTTGCGGCGGCTTGGCCTTTTGTCCTGAGCTTTGTTGTGCTCACTGGGATGATGTATTTCATAACGAATTGGAAGCCAAAGAACAATTGAGTGCTGAACCCGGAACATGGGCATAAAATGCCCCTTGCGGGGCATCTTGGTGACTCGCCCTGCTAGCTTTTAGACTCTGAGGTTGATGATTCTTGGGGAATCCCATGTTTAGTAAGCAAGTCGCTGATCGCTTCATCCAGCAACCGGCTTTTAGGAATACGACTGCTAGCGGCCAGAGTGTCAAAAAGCGGTACAAGTTTGTTATCGAGCGATGATGTGAACCGTTTGCGGTTCTTCAAGAATGGTTCAGCCATACTTCGTTCCTCCTGAAAACAGGAGGTAGTGTAAGTGGCTGTCAGATAGAATAAACTAGTTGCAGATAGTGCCTATGTGATGCAAGATAAAACAAAAAAGCACTAGGGAAAGTTTTGAAAATAAGCACGAACGTTTAATTTAAAGTCGCCACTGGCGACTTTTTCATTATGAGGGGAGATGTGAAAAATCTTAGCCCTGTCTTTTTAGTGCTTCATATCGGCTCTGCTTGCATCTCGGATATTGTTTAGCTAAACTTTAAAGAGTGCAATGTATTCATTAAAGCTGACCCGGCTTGCTGGGTTTTCGTTATAAACGCTCTTTTTGGAATTTTAGCGGCTAAAAATCTTGACCATGAATTTATGTTTAGCTAAACTTGTGGTGTATTTAGATGTTGCTATCAAAAAGGGTAACAGTCTGGATGTTAAATTATGGCTACCCCAAAAGGCTTGAATCTGAATGATATTGCTGATGACAAAGGCGAAAAGAAGAAACTGAGTGAAGACGTTTTTATACGTGTAACCAGGCATCTTAACGTTGGTCAGCAAACGCTTGATATTGCTTATGGCGTATTAGTTCAGGGTAAACCGCAAAAACATTTTGTAGAAACACTTAACATTTCACGCGGCGCAGTATCGCAAGCAGTTAATCGTGTTTGGGACGCCTACAAACAAGAAGTTCCTGACGGCTTTGTACGGGTAGAAGTAGTGTTACCGGAACGGCAGGCATTCATTGTTAAACGATGGGCTGATGAAGCAAAACGGAAACAGGAAGAATAGCGATGAAAGTATTGGTTACAGCGAATCAGAAAGGAGGGGTTGGTAAAACGTCCACCCTAGTACACCTGGCATTTGATTTTGTGGAAAGAGGCTTACGAGTAGCTGTAATCGATCTTGATACCCAAGGTAATGCCTCCTATACGCTGCAAAATAATGTCTCAGGAATTAATGCGAGTGAGCTATGGGGGAGTATTGACGAGAATCGTTTTTCTTCAATACCAGCAGAAGGTATTGCACTTATCGAATCCGATACGCAGCTGGCGAACGTCGAGAAACAGAACCTTACAGACATGATTGAAAACTTCCGCACTAACCTGAATCACCTTGATCGCAGCGGGTTTGATGTGTGCCTGATTGATACTGCTCCAACGCTTAGTAATGCTCTGGTTGGCGCACTGGCTAGCGCTGACTACGTTGTATCACCTATCGAACTGGAGGTTTATTCCATCCAGGGGATAAAGAAAATGTTGACCACATTCACTCAGGTTAAACGCAAGATGAACCGGAAACTTGAGTTCATCGGCATGGTTCCGAGTAAGGTTGATGGGCGTAATCCTCGTCATGTTAGCCATCTGCAGGAGTTGAAAACGGCTTACCCTACCCTGATTGTTCCGGTATCTGTTGGTCTGCGCAATAGTATTGCTGATGCGTTGGCGTCACATGTTCCAGTCTGGAAAATCAAAAAAACCGCTGCCCGTAAAGCAAGTCAGGAAATGCGCGCACTGGCTGAGCATGTGTATAACAAAATGGATATTGCATAACCATGTAGATCTAATCTGGCGTACAGAAAACTGCTAGTGCCGCTGCGCCGGATTTGGTTCTAAATACAGTGAAAAGTTGGAGATACAAAAATGACAAAGAAAAATGGCTCTGGTTTAGGGCTTGATACTGTTGGCGACCTTTCCAACTTCTTAGAATCGTCAGAAGTTGCTGACGGTAAACCGTTAATGCTGGACATTGATTCTATCGATCCAGACCCGAACCAGCCGCGTAAGGAAGATAACCCAGGGTTTTCAGAAGAATCCATTAAAGAACTGGCTGCTACTATTAAAGCGCGTGGTGTCAAAATGCCGATCTCTGTACGTGAGAACCCGGACAATCCAGGTCGTTACATCATTAACCATGGAGAACGTCGCTGGCGCAGCAGCCGGGTTGCAGGGAAGAAACAGATTCCTTCATTTATTGATAATGACTATTCTGACGACGACCAGGTTATTGAAAATATCCAGCGTAATGATTTAACCGCCCGTGAAATCGCGGTACACATTGGCCGTAAACTGGCCGCCGGTGTATCCAAATCGCAGATTGCTAAAACGCTTGGAAAATCCCCCGCATTTGTTACCCAACACGCTACGTTGCTTGATCTGCCTGAATGTATTGCTACCGCATTTAACAATGGCTTAATTCGTGATGTTACCGTTGTCAATGAACTAGTTACGGCCTACAAGCAAGATCCTGACGAAGTTCAGAAATTACTTGAAGATAATGGCGGCGAAGATATAACCCGCAGTGCAGTAAAATTATTCCGTGAGTATCTGGATGATAAAGAGTCTCGTGATCCAAACACTATTGATGCCTTTAATGGCCGTACCTATGCCGAAGGCGCTAACAGCGATGAAGGGCAGGACGATGGTGAACAGGGTGATGATAATGATGTAACGAACAAAACGCGAAAAAAGCAGGAAGCAGAAGCTGACCCGGAGAAATTTAAAAAGGCTATAGTTATCGTAGAGTATTTAGGCGAGCAGGGCCGCTTACTGATGACCAAGCGCCCAACTGAGCAGGGGCTTGCCTGGATTAAATTTGATAACGGATCGGAAGAAGAGTTAAATCTGGAGAATGTTAAAATAATTTGCCTAATGGAAGGCTGATTATCTTCCAGATGAAGCTTAAGGTCCTGCTACGGCAGGACTTTTTTGCTTACGCTTCGATATTGAGTTATTTTAGCCGCTAAAAACGGTATAATATAGCTAAACACCTTATATCTGGAGGGAATATGTCAAATAATACAATTCGAACGCGAGGTTTCAGAACGGCAGAAGCCAGACGACATTATCAGGAGTAACGAGGGCATGAGCAAACAACGTGTCCTTGTGATGAACGGCCAGCGAGTCTTGCAAACGGAGGATGCTGGTAAATGGCGTAATGATCAGGTCGATAAAGCCGGTATCATCAAGCCGGGTATTTATCCCCTTTATTTGTCCAAAGGGCCGGATAAATCTGCGTCATATGATGGAGCCATTCTCCATACCGACAAACAGGCGGTTTATCAGCAAGTAGGGAAGCAAATTTTCAAGCATGACCGTGAAAATTTCGATAAACTGCCAGAAGCAGGTACTGAAAAGAACATTTCTTACGATCAGACTTCCGGAAAAGCACTGGTTGGAGCTGCAACAGAAAAGCAGGGCCGGAAGTTCTCCCGATAGCGTATAGCTAAGGAGCAACCGGATGAAGCCCGCGACCCCATTCAAAAATCCCGGCAGTGTCCGGGAAACCCCTTTGCCACCGGCGCACAGCGACGTAACGGCAGATTCTGATTCCATCAATATTCTAGAGCAGGTGCAGCTGCTGCATGATGAACAGCAGGTGCTGATCGCCAGTGAGCAATTGCCGCCGCAAGATTTTCAGTCAGATGCTACGGCCATTGAGCAAAAGTATAATGACGCGGTAGATTCTGCGATCACAGACAAAGAGGCTCAGGCCGAAAACCTTGAAAACCGCCTGGAGTCGCAGATCGATAAGCAGGAATCCGTTCTGCAACAAATGATGAGCCAACAGCCAGGCTTTCTTTCTTTGCCAGGGCAGAAATCTAAATGGCAGTCTCAGGTACAGCAGCAGCAAGCGTTGCTGAGCCGTCTGCAAAACCGCCTGGAAACTGTAAAAGAAATTCATGATGGAATGGGGCTGCATGGCCCAAGAATCCATGAACTAGCGACAGCCAAGGTGAGACACGAAAAGCCAGATCTGGCCGAAGGATGGGATGAAATGCGCGAAGCCCACCGGGCGCATGAAAATCTGAAACGCCGACAGGAAAAAGAACGTAAAGATAAAATACGGAGAGAGAAAGTTCCCTCACTGGGGAAAAGTAACAGCCTGAGTCTGACACGAATTATTGAGTAACCCCGCAGAGCGGGTTAAGACCAGAAGAGGTAAGCAAAGGAACGACATGTTTTAAAAGCTGTTGTAATTAACATTTTTTACCATTTATAATTGTTTGAAAAAAAAGGGTTAGTATTCTTTTTTCTACGACGATTTTTTTCTTCAACGAATGCGACTATTGAGGTTAACATTGATAAACCGCCAGTAAATATGCCTAAGTATCGAATTAAACCATAACCGATATTTTGTAATGCTTCAGACATGTTCTGCGGATCAGGTGTGTCAGAAATCTTAACATCCATCATAGAACTCATATAACCAATCATACCGGCCTGTAGTGGTATTAAAACAAGCCCTACGATTAACATAATCATTGCATGTCTTAACTCACTCTTATCTTTCAAATAACGATATACGGTTAGATACGTAATAATCGCGGCGGCATTGACTCCAACTGACCAGGGAGAAATATAAATACTGCCATCAACCCACATAGAAAATAGACCGCCAATTGCAGCACCGATTCCGGGTACTATAAAATAGATAAAAAACCCCCATCCACCGATCGTTAATATGGCATCGCCTGTGCTTGTATTCTTATTCATTCATTTCCCCTTTTTATCTGTCAGGCCAGCATCCCCGCTGCAAGCAGCGGTGTTTATTTAAAGAATGACCAAACGGCATACGATATAGCAAAAATTATAATGACACCTTCAAATATTTTTGCTGATATGGTATTGGTAAATCTACAAAATATACCAGCGGAAATTAATCCTACACAGGAGACTGTATAGATAACCCAATCTGGTACGATTTTAAAATCTGGCATAATTTCGTTAACAATAAATAGAGTTGCCAGTAAGAAAAAGACAACCAGAAGAGGAACCAACCATTTGGAATTTCTTTCCCAATAGTTCATATTGATACTATCAAAATCAAAATTATCTTTCATAATTTTCCCTTTTTTTTACATAGACTTTCTATACATGCCGCCGCATATCGTTCCAAATTTTAGCTGCTAAATTTTTTCGATCTAACGCAAAAATGCGGCCACAAAAGCGATGGCGGCAGCAAGCAGAGTAAGCCCTGCCGCTATGCAATTCCAGATAACCATTTTTTTAGCACTTTGAAACTGAGCGCGTGACTTTCTCAGTTCTTCTTCAACCGCTTTTCTCACCACCTCAGCCGTCTGGTTAGCCGCTGCCGTAAGAACCTGCTCCATTACTTCCTTATTCGTTTTCAGTGCGGCGTTCAGGATGCGGTCAGCCTTATCCTTGGCTGTAAAGTCCCACTGCATCAGCACGCTTTGTAGCTCTGATTTCATTTCACTCAGAATCTCTCCCTGCTTTTCTTGGCTTTCGTCCAGTAAAAAACGAAGCAGGGTAGGAATCACCATAATTGGATCGGTTTCATCCAGCGCGATACCATGTTTTTTGGCAACCAGCGCAATGAGTTCTTCTGTTTTTTCGTCCATCAGATCACCGTTGCGAGGTCGAGCTGTTCAAAAATCAAGGAGCGAACTTGTTTAAGACGCTGGCGAACCATAATAGAAAGTGATTTGTCCTCAATGGCCTCGTCGAAGGTTTTATAATTTTCTAACATGTTGGCAAAGTCCTGGCCGTGTAACTCCTTTTTAAGGGTAGGCAACCGGATCAGTGCATCAACTTTGTTCTTATGAGTGAGATACGCTTCTGAGTCCTCAAAAGCTACACCTTTATCAGACTCTACCGCTCCCCAATATGGATTCAACCAGATAACAAATCTAGTTTCTGATGGGTACTGTTCTACCATTGCCTTAAAACCTTCAACGGTATATTCATGAGCCTGCCCGCCTACAATCGAAATATGTATAACGAGTTGTTTTCCCATTTCATAGAGCAGCGCGGGGATCTGCTGGCTGATTAAATAACTTGATAAAGGAATGAATGATGGTGCTCCGTTATCAATAATAACGTCAGTATCCCCAGCTTCATCGATCCACTGAATAAGGGTATCCAGTTTGCGCTGGTTAATTTCATCACCCTCCATAATGTCTAACTGCCTGACATTGAGTTTCTGATAGTTAGAGAATGTTGGGTTAAGTGGATCAGTATCTATGCAGATTGGTTGTTCACCTTTACTGACCTTATACATACCCAGTAGAGCAGAACTGACGGATTTGCCACAGCCCCCTTTACCTTGCTGAGCACTATGAACAGAATGGCGTACTGGTTCTGTCACGACTTCTTTTTTTGATTTTTCTGCAGTAGGCATTAGTTATTACCCCTTCTTTTTACCAGGATTAAATTGAAAAGTTGGCAGCTGCCCGCCTGATTTTGGCTGTTCTTCCTTCACCGGCGTTTTTTCCGCTGTTTTGGTGTCAGGTTGCTTGGTATCTGGTTGCGGCTTAGCATCATTGCTTCCCTTCTTAACCTCACTCTTGGCCGCTCGATTTTCGACAGTTTGAGGCACAGGCTCGCGTTGATTTATGTAGCGCTTAACATGGCGTCGAAAAGTTTCGTAAGTGGTAGTGACACGACCCGTTTCATGCATGTGCTCCCAAATTGTTGTAAGGGAATAACCGGCATCAATAGCCGTCTTCACATCATCACGGATTGCAAGGAATACCACTCTGGCGCTGTTTGCGCTGCTACCGTTGATCCCCTTTTTCTGAGCAACCCACTCCTGTAGGTTGGTTAAATAGTTTTTTCCCATCCGATAACCTGCATTGTGTATTGATAAGGTATTTGTGTGTATTTCATCGTATATTTACGCAGGATAGCAGTTGTAGTTCCCATGGAAAACGTTGTTTTTCCAGTGTATGAAGCATACTAACGCTATTTTTTCGTTATATCCACATTTTTGCAACGAAATGCACGACATTCCACATTTCGTCATGTAGACTTTCCTTGGCGTAAACAAAGGCAAAAGCCGGGCAGGACATGTAAAGTAGGCCCACCGCTTACGCGATGGTCCTCTTCACTTTCCCTTATTCGCAGCCGGGGGCTGCTCAACGGGAGTCCTGCTCTGCGAGGCTGATCGGCTGCCGCCTTTTGGAGACTTCGGATGACTGATACCCCAAACAGAAAAAATACGACACCAATCAAGGTCTATTGCCTTCCAGAAGAGAAGGCGCAAATCCAGGCCAACGCAGCTGCTGCTGGTTTGAGTGTTGCGGCGTATCTACGAAAGGTAGGTATGGGTTATGAAGTCGATGCGTGGGTTGATATTGAACAGGTGAAAGAACTCAGCCGGGTGAATGGTGATTTGGGACGCTTGGGGGGACTGTTAAAAATGTGGCTCTCTAATGACGTAAGGACACAAAATTTTTCACCGGCGCTGATTAATACCTTGCTGACAAAAATCGAATCCACGCAAGAAGAACTACGGGCTGTAATGACTCAAGTTCTGAGCAAATAATTTTAGCCGCTAAAATTTGGGGGACATTGTGATTTCACGTCACATTCCAATGCGGGACATAAAAAAAGCAGCTTTTCGGAACTGGCTAAATACCTGCAAAACCCGCAGAACAAACAGGAAAGAGTTGGGGCAGTTAAAGTGTCTAACTGTCAGCAGGAAAATATTCTTGATGCTGCCCGGTTCGAGATAGAGCCTACACAACGCCTCAATACTCGTTCTGAGGACGATAAGACTTATCACCTGCTCATATCCTTTCGAGCTGGAGAAAACCCGTCACAGGCCGTTCTGGACGCTATAGAGGCACGGATGTGCGCGGCGATGGGCTATGAAGATCATCAACGTGTCAGTGCCGTGCATTACGACACTGACAATGTTCACATTCATATTGCTATCAACAAAATCCATCCTGAAACACACAACATTCATACCCCATACAACGACTACAAGATCCGCTCGTCTATGTGTCAGGTTCTCGAAAAAGAATTTGGATTAGAGACGGACAATCATAAGGCAACCAGGACCCGTTCAGAAAACAATGCGAATGATATGGAGCGGCATTCCGGCATTGAGAGTTTCCTTGGTTGGATAAAAAAAGAGTGCGCAGACGAGCTTAAACAAGCCGAAAGCTGGCAGCAATTGCATCAGGTGATGCAGGCCAACGGATTAGAGTTACGCCAGAAAGGAAACGGTTTTGTTATCACCGGCCCGGATGGTGTCGGGGTAAAAGCCAGTTCGGTAGATCGCTCTCTTTCCCGTACTTCGCTTGAAAAAAAATTTGGTGAGTTTGAGCCTATTAGTTCGGGTAAGTCGTCGTCAAGGCCCACTGCGTCGCAGAATAGGCATTCTAGTACTGCTTTTCGTGTCAAACGACCTGGAGATCGCCCGCCTCCTATGCGTGAGGGGCGTTTTGTTGGTCTTTCAGATATTCCCTCCATGGAAATCAACAGTGGAAAGCGCTATGAAGGCCGCCCGCTTCACTCGCAAGGTTCCAGCACAACGGAGCTGTACGCCAAATACAAGAACGAACAGCAACGGCTTACGGCCACACGTAATGAAGCGCTGCGTTTAGCCAAGGTTAAACGAGATCGGCTAATTGAAAATGCCAAACGAACGGGACGACTGAAAAGGTCTGCTATCAAATTGCTGAAAGGAGCCGGGGTTAATAAACGTCATCTGTACGGTCTGGTCAGCAAATCTCTTTCTGCGGAAGTATCCCGCGCCAACGCCATTTTTAAAAAAGACCGACAAAGTGCTTATGACATTCATAAGCGTCGTACATGGGCCGACTGGCTGCAGCATAAGGCAAGTAATGGTGATGATCTTGCTCTTAAAACGTTGCGGCAGCGAGATGCTCAGGCAGCACGAAAAGAAGCTAATTCCGTGCATGGGGAAAAGGTCAAGCAGGATGGACGAATCCCCGGACTGAAACCAGACAGCGTGACAAAAGAGGGAACAATCATTTATCGCGTGGGTGACAGTGCGATTCGTGATGGCGGCAAATTACTGGATGTTTCACGCAATGCTGGTGATGACGGTCTTCATGCGGCACTGCTAATGGCTAAGTACCGTTACGGAAACAATCTGACCGTTAACGGCAGTTTTGAATTTAAAAAGCGAATCGTTGCCGTTGCAGCTGCACGGGAACTGAATGTGACATTTGACGATCCAGCGCTGGAAAAAATCAGGCAGGTACTGACTAAGAAAGCCGCCAATAGCCGTGACTACATTCATGTTCCCTTCGAACAACGAAGCGATGCCCGTAAAGCCGGGGCTATGTGGGATAAAGAAAAAAAATCCTGGTACGTGGGACCATATTCAACCAAAGAACAGATTGAGCTGTTTATCAAACAGAACGAGGTGAAAGACGATGAGCAAAGAAGACGATCAGAATCCAATGAAGGACGAGAACGAAGCAGCACTGGAGATGTTGTTATCCGGGAAGGGGCCGATGTTGGAAGGGGAGGAAGAGGACGCGTTCGCGCAGGCGATGGCGCTACTGCAGCAGGAAGCCAACCAAGAGGGCCAGGAACATCCACAAGTGCAGGGCGCGGGGCAGAGCAACGTAACGGAGTACGAGGAAATACAAAGCCCCACGTTGCGCGACTTGGACGCCAGCCGCCGCCCTTCGCGAAAAACCGTCTGCGAGACTTGTCCGAACTCAGTATGGTTCGCATCGCCGGAAGAAGTGAAGTGTTACTGCCGGGTAATGTTCATGACCAGTTGGAGCACCAAACAGCAGAACGTGTTGATCAACTGCGACGGAATATACCTGGGGCAGGAGGAATAAATCCTGGTTCACAGCCAGTTAGAACGCTGACGGCAGCGGAGAAATATATTAGTGAACGTGAGCAAAAAAGGCTCAAAGGGTTCGATATACCGAAACATAGAGGGTATACTTCGGAAGACAAAGGTCAGTTTGAGTATGCGGGACAGCGCAAGGGTGAAAATGAAGTAATAGCCCTGCTTAAACGGAATGATGAAGTTGTGGTCATGCCTGTCAGTGACTACACGGCCCGGAGGCTGAGCAGCGTTAAAGTCGGTGATCCGATCACGTTAACTGCATCCGGTTCTGTCAGAACAGCAAAAGGAAGAAGTCGATGAAAGAACAAACCCACGCACAGGCGCAGGCTCAATGTAGCTGGCAGATACAACCAGGATGGCAGAAAAGCGAGGAAGCCCATGAGAAAGCCCAATAACGCAGTTGGTCCACAGGTCCGAAATAATCAGAAAGCTAAGAAGAGGAAACTGATTCCTCTAATGGCGATTACATCACTGGCAGCTGGTGTTCAGGCTGCAACGCAGTATTTTGCTTACAGCTATAACTATCAAGCGCAACTGGGGCCGCACTTTGACCATATCTACGCGCCGTGGGCCTATTTCCAATGGTACTCCGCATGGAATGAGCAGTTACCACAGGCGTTTCAGGCTGCTGGCAGTGTCGGTGCAATGGTCGCTGCCGGTGGTTTAGTTCTCACCGCGATAACCAACATGATGTTGGCCAACTCTTCCAAAGCAAATGAATATCTCCATGGCTCTGCCCGTTGGGCCGATGAGCAAGATATAAAAGAGGCTGGCCTCTTGGGTAACGACGAAGGGGTTTATGTTGGTGCCTGGCAGGATAAAAACGGTCAATTGCACTATTTGCGGCATAACGGCCCTGAACATGTTCTTACTTATGCTCCGACACGTTCAGGTAAAGGTGTTGGCTTGGTCGTTCCAACACTCCTTTCATGGAAACACTCAACGGTTGTGACCGATCTTAAAGGTGAGCTATGGGCGATGACCGCAGGCTGGCGAAAAGAGTATGCAAAAAACATCTGCCTTAAATTTGAACCCGCTGCCGCTAACGGTTCTGTCGCATGGAATCCGCTTGATGAAATCAGGGTTGGTACAGAATATGAAGTAGGTGATGTCCAGAACCTTGCCACTTTGATTGTAGACCCGGACGGCAAGGGACTAAATGACCACTGGCAGAAAACGTCACAGGCTCTACTGGTCGGTGTCATCCTCCACGTACTGTATAAGCACAAAAATGACGGTACTCCTGCCACCCTGCCTTATGTTGATTCCATCATGGCCGATCCTGAACGGGATACAGGTGAGCTTTGGATGGAAATGACGCAATACGGCCATGTTAACGGCGAAAATCATCCGGTTGTCGGTTCTGCTGGTCGTGACATGATGGACCGCCCGGAAGAAGAAGCTGGTTCGGTGCTTTCAACGGCCAAATCTTATCTTGCGCTTTACCGTGATCCGGTTGTTGCCCGTAACGTCAGCGAGTCCCATTTTAAAATCAGGGATTTGATGAATCATGACGATCCGGTTTCGCTGTACATCGTTACTCAACCTAACGATAAAGCCCGCTTGCGCCCGCTGGTTCGTATCATGCTGAACATGATAGTTCGCCTGCTGGCCGACAAGATGGAATTTGAGCGAGTAGATAACAAACTGACGGCATGGCAGCGCGTTATGCGGGCGTTTGGTTTCTCTGTTGTCAATACCAAACGCGTACAAACCAAAAAGACTTATAAACATCGCTTGCTGGCGATGATTGATGAGTTCCCAAGCTTGGGTAAACTCGAAATCATTCAGGAATCACTGGCCTTCCTTGCTGGTTACGGCATTAAGTTTTATCTGATCTGTCAGGACATAAACCAGTTACGCAGCCGTGAAACAGGCTATGGCCCGGATGAAACCATTACATCTAACTGTCATGTGCAAAACGCCTATCCTCCAAATCGTACAGAAACAGCTGAACATCTGTCGAAACTGACAGGGCAAACCACCGTCATTAAAGAACAGATTACAACCAGCGGTAAACGTGCTGCGGCCATATTAGGTGGTGTGTCAAAAACCATGCAGGAAGTACAGCGCCCTCTGCTTACGGTTGACGAATGCTTGCGTATGCCCGGACCTAAGAAAAATGCGGAAGGCTTAATCACCGAACGCGGCGACATGGTTGTTTATGTTGCAGGGTATCCGGCTATTTACGGCAAGCAGCCTTTGTTCTTCCAGGATGAGATTTTCTCTATGCGGGCCTCTGTACCAGAACCGAAAACAACTGATCGCATTCGCTCAGCACCTGCGGCGAATGGTGACACCAGTAATGAGGCTATCGCGATATGAAAAAAATAACCCGGTATGCGGCGATTGGCGTTTTGTCTGCATCTTTAATCACAGGTGCAGTGTGCGGCCTTGGCTACGCTGCCGGGTTACGCATAAACACAACCCAAAGCATCCCGGTTGGGTTGTACAAAATCAGTTCACATCCAGCGAAGACAGGCGAGTACGTCATTTTTTGCCCTCCGCAAAAGCCGATATTCGATGAAGCTCAGGAAAGGGGCTACATCGGCAGCGGATTCTGTCCTGGCGGTTACGGCGAAATGATGAAGAAGATTTTAGCGGCTAAAGGTGATGAGGTCGCATTTCGTCGTGACGGGGTTTATGTCAACGGCCAGTTATTGTCTTACAGCAAACCCTTGAGTGTAGATCCTGGCGGGCGTCCATTGCCGATCAGAAATGAAGTTTACACCCTAAGCAAATCAGAATTGCTGTTAATGACTGACCGAAGTGCATCGTCATTTGACGGGCGCTATTTTGGCCCTGTTACAGCGTCACAAATTATTTCCACGGTTTCACCGATCATTACATGGTGAATGGATAAATAACCGAATACGTGAAAGAAGGAAATTAATAATGAGAGTCTTTATTGCAGAAAAACCAAATGTTGCAAAAGCCATTGCTGCAGTATTGGGCGCGATAAATAAGAAAGATGGTTACATAGAATGTGGCAATGATTATGTAACCTGGTGCTTTGGTCATATGTATGAGCAGGCCGAACCGGATGTATATACGCCAGATGATGTACCACGTAATGAAAATGGAAAGAAAATTTGGCGAGAAGACGAGCTGCCAATTATCCCGGAAAAATGGATAATTAATCCTCGTGAGGATGCAGAAAAACAGCTGAAAACTATCCGGCATCTTGTTGAAAGAGCTGACACCATCGTTAATGCGGGCGACCCGGATCGCGAAGGTCAATTACTGGTTGATGAAATTCTTGACGAGGTAGGATGTTCTAAACCGGTATTGCGTTACTGGTGTAATGCGAATGACACGGTGAGCGTAACAAGGGCGCTGAAAGGGCTGGAGAGTAACGATAAGTATGTGAGTTTTGGCCGTGCGGCTCTTGCCCGTGGTCGAGCTGACTGGTTGGTTGGTATGAATTTTTCACGCGGATTTACGCTGAAAGCGGCGCGGGGTGGTTCACGCGTACTGTTGACTGTTGGGCGTGTACAGACGCCAACACTAGCGTTGGTTGTGGCCCGTGATCTGGAGATTGAAAACTTTAAGCCGATTCCCTATCACAACATTAAAGCCGTCTTTAAACACGAGAAAGGCTCTTTTGTTGCAGCATGGCAAGCACGAGAAGATCAGCCTGGTCTGGATTCCGAGGGAAGGCTCATTGATACCAAAGAAGCTGATAAGCTGGTATCAGCGTTAACCGGGAATGCAGGGAAGGTAATTGAATATAAGCAGGAACCAAAGAAAAAATACCATCCAAAATCTTATTCGCTGGGTGATATTACTGCCGCTGCATCGACTCACTTTGGTTATTCTGGAGAACAGGTATTAGCAGCCTGTCAGTCTCTTTATGAAACGCATAAGTTAACTAGTTACCCGCGTACTGATAGTGCTTATTTACCTGAATCACAGCACGCTGATGCCCCTGAAATTTTTGCTTCCTTAAAGGCCACTTACCCCGGCGTTTCAGCCTTAATTGATAAGGCTGATCCAAAAGTAAAATCAAGAACGTTCGATGACAGTAAAGTAACCGCCCACCACGGCATTATTCCGACTATGCACAGAGGGGATATTGAAAAACTCTCTCCGGCAGAACGTAATATCTATGATCTTATTGTCAGGGCATATCTTGCGCAGTTTTATCCGGTGCATGAATACAAAGCTACGACCATTATCATTGATGTTAATGGCGAAATGTTCGCAGCTGGAGGTAAGGTTACTACGAAGAATGGCTGGAAAGATGTTTATTCAGATGGCGAAGAAGATGAGGAAGAAAACGAATCTGAGCAATCTCTACCTTCAATGAAAAATGGGGACGATATTATTTGTGCTCAGGCTCAACGTCTGGATGCAAAAACAAAAGCGCCGCGTCGGTTTAACGATGGGTCGCTCAATACAGCAATGGTAAATATCCATAAATATGTTGAAGATCCTGCACAGAAAAAATTGCTGCGTGAAGGTGATGGTATTGGCACGTCAGCAACCCGTGCAACAATCGTCAGCGAGTTAAAAAAACGTGGTTTTATTGAGAATAAAGGTAAGGACATTATCAGTACCCGGTTGGGAAGGGGGCTAATCGCTGTTCTTCCAGACTTAGTTAAAAGCCCGGTCATGACGGCCATTAACGAGCGTATGTTACTTGAGATAGAAGAAGGTAAACGCGATCTCGATTCGTTCGTGAAGCTGCAGGAAAAATTTGTCCGTGACCAGATTCAGGTGATTAATTCCGGCTCAATTAAAGTTGCCGGTGGTGTCCAGGTCTCAGACAAATACAAATGCAAACTTTGCGGGAAAGGTCTTATTCGTAGAGCATCCAAAAAATCTGGCTATTTCTGGTCCTGCAGCGGGTATCCGGCCTGCAGCGAGTCTTATCCCGACATTAAAGGGATGCCTAATTACAACCCCGTCAAACGTGGATAACCGTGGAGATTGAAAATGACTGATAACAACGCAGTAAATAATGATGCATCCATTCCCCCGCGTTCCGGCATGGACGGGGCTGTAAACGCCAAATTTCTTGATCTGGCAATCCCTGGGTATCTCGCTGAGTTCTCCCCGGAAGAGGCTGATCTGGCTGGTGCGTTTTCTGAGGATGCATTGAGTGAGCAGGATGCGCTTGCCAGTGTATCCGACGAACAGGAGTAATCATCATGGCAGAACCTAAAGCAAAGAAACCGTTTCATGAGGTTGTGGCCGAAAATTTGATTGCGCAGTTGAAGAAAGGCACAGCCCCATGGCAGAAGCCATGGAATCCGGGCGCACCTGGTGCGGCGCTGCCGATGAACCCGACAACCGGCAAGCGTTACCGTGGCATTAACGCCATTCATCTGATGGCTCAGGGCTACGGCGATCAACGATGGATGACTTACAAACAGGCTACAGCTGCAGACGCCCAAGTACGCAAAGGCGAAAAAGGCACGCTGGTTCAATACTGGAAATTCACCGAAGAACGCCTCAAGAAAAACGACGATGGCACTATTGTTATCGGTAAGGATGACCAGCCAGTAAAAGAGATAGTACAGCTGGAGCGCCCGAAGGTATTTAACGCCGTAGTATTCAATGCTGAACAGATAGATGGATTACCGCCGTTAACTGTCAGCAAAGAGAAAAGCTGGAACAGTATCGAGCGAGCAGAAGATATTCTGAAAACATCCGGGGCGATAATCCGGCATGACCAGGCCGACCGCGCTTTCTATCGTATGTCTACGGACAGCATTCACCTGCCTCAAAAAGAAGCATTCCCGGCAGCAGATCGATATTACGCAACAGCATTGCACGAGCTGGGCCACTGGACAGGCCATACATCGCGGCTTGATCGTGACCTAGCTCATCCCTTCGGAAGTGAGGGTTACGCCAAAGAGGAACTTAGGGCTGAAATTGCCAGCATGATTATGGGCGATGAGTTGGGAATTGGTCATGATCCGTCTCAGCATGTGGCCTATGTGAAATCATGGATTAAAGCCCTGCAAGATGATCCGCTGGAAATTTTCCGTGCTGCAGCTGATGCGGAAAAAATTCAAGGATACGTGTTAGGACTTGAGCAGCAAAAAATTCAGGAACAACCTGTAATGCTGATGCAAGAAAAAAGAGAAAATGAACATGCAGAGATCTTAGCAGAACTAAATACACCTCACCCTGAATTTGGCTATGAGATGCGCGAAAGCGCTAATGTTTTGGAGCAGACGGCAAAAGACGCAGGTTATAACGTCTACTTTAGTCGGTCAGAAAATGAATTTGGTGGGTTTGATATTCGCGCTAATTATGAGGATACGAGTGGGAAAACTCTTCCTGTTTTCTCCGAACTCTTAGGGGATGCGAAAGTGCTTACCTATGTCGGCGGTGAACGTGTACCAGGAACAGGTTACACCTCCGATCCAGACTGGCAAAAAGCCGCTTTAAATACAGCATTCGCCAGCATGGATAATAATCTTACTTTAGCGGCTAAAAGGGTGCGGGAGCAGGTTGAACGTATAAGCGGTGATCCGCGTGAATTACCGGAAGATGTGCAGTTTCCCAAAAATTGGTTTCCTAATTCCAGTTTTCTGGAATCAGAGCGCACTGAATGGAGTATTTCGCAGACAGCAACGGGGGCAGAAATGAAGACTCAAGCCGAAACTGTTATTACCCCGGAACAGCAGCGCCGTGAGAGAGCGGAGAAATTCATTCTCTCTAACCTTGATGGCGGTCTTGCTGATCACGTTTTCAAAATGAACCGGAGTCAGCTGGCGTTATCTCGCGAAGTGCTTTTTGATGCGCAGAACAGTGAACCTAGCAGCGACTTCTGGCAGCGGAACGGTGAGTTTCAGGCTTCATTCAGCCAGAACTGGCCCGATGCGAAAGAAAAGATTGATGCAGCCTATAAAGAGCTAGATTTTGCAACCAGCTTGTTACCCGGCAAAAAATATCTTGTGGCAGATAACCATGGCGCCAACGAGAAACTAAATATCGTGCTGGAAACCAATAGTGCGATTAAAGCCCTTGCTGCAGTAAACGAAGGTGAGAATCGGGCTGTTCATGACAGTCGTATTTTGGGTAACAATCAAATCGATCTAAATGACCGACAGGGCAATTTCTACCAGACTCTTGATGCAGAGAAAGCGGCCATAGCCCAGGGCATTATGACTCTTGATGAGGAAATGAATGTGCTTCCTCCGCAAGATGCGCAAGAGTGGTATCAGAACAGCGTAGAAAGCATTCTGGAAGGGGCTGAAGCCCCAACTGAGGCATACAGTGCTATGGAGGCGCTGGGGCCTGAACCTGGCGAACAGGAGGCTGTATTCCTGAGCGATATGGGCCAGCGAGTTATCCCCGAAGTATCTCTCAATATTGCACAGGAAAATACGCCGATTAAAGTCCCTTACCAGGAACGTAATGAGGCCAAAGCTCTAGGGGCTAAATGGGATAGAAGTGAACAGACCTGGTTTGTACCAGCAGGTGTATCCCTCGATAAATTTGCCAAATGGAATGGCGGCGAAGCTGCAGCGGTAGCGCAAGATGCTCCCCCGCAAAAAGCCACTCCCGACCGTTTGGCAGAGCGGCAGGAACTGGCCGTTCCTTATAAAGATCGCGCCGAAGCAAAAGCAGCCGGTGCAAAATGGGACAAAGAGAAAAAAACCTGGTATGCCGAAGCTGGGGCCGATATGGAAAAACTGGCTAAATGGAAGCTGGAAAACGTAAAGGTTGAACAATCACCGGCAATGACATTGCAGGAAGAAGTTAAAACCGCGCTGAAAAATGTAGGCTGCATCCTCGATGCTGATACTGACCGGGGCCAGAAACATCCGATCATGGACGGAGAGGGCCACCGTATAACTGTCGAGGGGGATAAAAAGGGCGAGAAATCCGGTTTTTATATCATCCATACTGACGGCCATCCTGCAGGCTTTATGCAAAACAACCGCACCAAGGAAGAGTTGCGCTGGTCTTCTAAAGGGTACGTGCAGACTGATGAAGAAAAAGCGCTCTTACGGGCGCAGGCTGCGCAGAAACAGGCAGAAAAGGCAGCTCAGCAGCAAAAAGATCACGAAGCCTCTGCAAAGCGTGTCGGTAAGCAGCTGAGCCAGTTGTCAGAACCGCAGCAGCAGACGGCCTATCTGGAGAAAAAAGGGCTGCAGGTGCATAAGGGAGTGTTTACCGATAAGGGCGGGGATAAGACATATATCCCTGCCTATGACGTTAGCGGCAAACAATGGACCATGCAGTACATCAATGAAGACGGTACTAAACGTTTTGCGAAAAATGCCCGTAAAGAAGGCTGTTTTCATGTTGTGGGTGGTCTGGAAGCTCTGAAAGATGCGCCGGTGCTGATTATTGCCGAAGGGTACGCGACTGCAGGCAGTATTGCGGAAGCTACTCAATACCCGACCGGCGCAGCGTTCGATTCCGGCAACTTGGAGCCGGTAGCTAACGCGTTGAAAGAAGCGTTCCCCGGCAAGCCGATCGTCATAGCAGGTGATGATGACGTGGCACAGTCCTGCAAGATGAAGGCGAAAGATAAAGCCACGGTAAACGTAGGCCGGGAAAAAGCGCTGGAAACAGCTAAAGCTGTTGGCGGCGTTGCTGTATTCCCAATTTTTGCCAAAGGGGAAGTGCCATCAAAAGATGAGTTGAGTCTGATTAAGCCCGCCGCATATACGGCCCATCAAACAGCTCTGAGAAAGCTTGAGGCCCACGCCAGCGGTGAAAAGCCACTTGGCGAAGCAGAAGTGAAGATTCTTGAAGCTGCACGGCTTACAGAGGCACAGCAGGATATTCTGAAACGCGCTGAACGTCATACTGACTTTAACGACTTGGCCGTAAACAGCAGTCTTGGCCGTGACGGTGTAGCGATGCAGATTAAAGCTGTAATTACCTCGCAGCTCACTCAGCATCAGTCTCAGGAACAGAAAAAGGTGGAAAAACGGGTTCAGGCACAAGAGAAGAAACGCACAGCCCGCCATAGCATGTAATGCACCATAGCTGGCCCTTAACCGGGCCAGCTACCTCATTCAGAAACCAATCAGACGGCACTCATGGCTTACCATCTGGCTAATATAGCGGGGGATTTGTTCTACCAGGTGAGTGTTGGTTTCAGCCATCGCCTCAATCTCGCTGATCGTAACGTGGGGGAGTTGCCGTATAAACTGCTTAAGTGTCAATTCCGGTACGGTGCTGCTGTAACTGGCTGCAGCTTTGCCATATGATGTATGTGACATTTAACTTTTCCTTGCAGGGATTATTGGGTGTCAAGTGGTGAGGTTGCCGCCTCACCACTATCTCTATAATAGGTCTTTTAGACCTATTTGCAAGGTGTTTGTTGACTAGTTTATGGCTAGTTATTTTTCGTGTTGAATTACCGAATAAATTCATGATTTTTGAAGTACCTACCGCGCGGTAACGTCTCACCTAGTGAACGTGAATTAGCCCACGAAACGAAGGCAGGACATGCCCCTTTCAACGCTGGAATAGAAAATTGTTTGGTGTATCTTTCGGATGGCTTACCCACAACTGCTTAGTTATAATTCGACGGCTTTCCCATTACAAAAATGCTATTTTTTTTCATGTGGTTGCTCCTTTGCTCTGTTAGTTTGAAGCGCTTCGGCCAGAACTTCCACGGCCCAATCCGGGCATGGTCTGGAACTAGGTTTGTCCGGGTCGTTCACCCATGACCTCACCGTTCTGACTGAACAGGGACGGCGCGTGTATTCACAAATCAGATATGCAGCTTTCGCTTGGGTTAGCCCGTAATCAGCAAGTAAAGCCAGAAACTGCGCCCTGTTATCTGACACAATAAGTACCGTCCTTTTTGAAAATTACACTGACTTGTCCTTCTGCTGGCACTTCCATTACTTCCCTAATTTTCTTATTAATGCCATTTTCAGAAGCACTCACAAATACGGGTGTACCTTTAATAAAACAACTGAGGGTGCAAGCAATGACCGTTAGAAGTACGCATATGTTTGTAATAGAACGGATGGCTTCTGCAATTCTCTCTGAGGGGGCATTTCGCAATTCAGTAACAAACTGCGTGACTTCGGCTGAATGAAACAAAGAATAGAGCATGAAAATTGCAATAATCACTGCAAAACTCTGAACGAAATAAGACCATAAACGGATTACTATTCTCCTGACAAAACCCACATAACTGAATACAGAAGCGACACGCGTTCGCCAGTCTTTTTTCACTGATTCCACGATCTCTTCATATTGCGACAACGGCATTGAGCCGACCTCTATATTATTTACTTTAATAACTACCACTTCATCATGCATGTCTGTTCTCCGTAAGCGTTGAACTACATAGGCAAACGTGCCTATTTTGAATGCAATAGGCACAAGTGCCCCAATGGTCAACTTTTTTCATTGCTAGATGTGTGGTTTTTTGAGATTGCTTTGATTGTCCTAGCTAGTTTAAGATGCACTTATGCTAAAAAGCCATGTATGAAATGATTGTGCTTTTTGGGTATACCCAAAAAAAACCAGAGGGAGTGAACCATGGGTATAGATGTAAGAGTTGAGTTTGAGGCAAAGCGTAACGGTAAATGGGAACAGGTGCATTTTAGCTATGCAATAGAACGTAATTACCTTTTCTTCGCATGGTTAGCTAATCAACGTAACGAATACGGTGTACAGCCAATAGCAAAGTTTAGAGGGTTGCCAAAGGATTATCGCTATGAAGATGGTCCTGGTGAGCATTCACAAAGCTGGTTGAGTGCTGATGAAATTCTTAATGCACCAGACCAGGTAATTAATATGAAAGGATGCATAACCGAAGCCGACTATAAAAAATGGTCCGGGGTAGGAATGCCGTCTGCAGATGTTATCTATGGAGCAGAACTATCAGGTCGGTCTGGCTTTGTTGAAGTATCTTGGCTGGTGAATATCAAAGACGAGTTTTCTGCTTTCCTCAAGACTGTTGCAGATCTTCGAAATGAGTATGGTGATGTTCGCGTGGTATTTGGGTTTGAGAGCTGATATTTGATTGCTGGGACGTCTCAATAAATGAAAATAGCGCGTGTTTATTTGCGGGTTAGCACCGACGAGCAGGATTTAACCCGGCAAAATGAAATTATCGAAGGTGCCAGGAAAAATGGCTTTTATGTAGCCGGTGTCTATAAAGAAAAAGCCTCTGGCGCACGAGCTGACCGCCCGGAACTGCAGCGAATGATTGATGATCTCCAACCTGGAGAGGTGGTTATTGCCGAACATATTGACCGTATTAGCCGCTTGCCGCTGGAAAGTGCGCTGGCTCTCGTCAACTCGATAAAAGAGCGCGGGGCGAAGCTATCTATACCTGGGATAGTGGATCTCTCAGAACTGATCAATGCTGAATCTGGTGTTGCCAGGGTAGTGCTTGAAAATGTGCAGGACATGCTTCTGAAAGTGGCGCTGCAGCTGGCGCGTGACGATTACGAAAACAGACGTAGACGCCAGAAAGAAGGCATTCAGATAGCTAAAAGAGAAGGGCGCTACCATGGTCGTATCGCTGACAAACAGTTGCATAAGCGCATTATTGAATATCGTTCCAAAGGAACCAGCATTGCGGAAACGGCGAAGCTAAATCAGTGCAGTGTAAGCCTAGTCAAAACCGTTTGGGCAAAATATAAAAGAGAGAAATCACATGTATATAATAATTATTGATTTTCTATTTTTATTCATTCTAGGCCCTATGTTTTTCTCTGGGAGGCTAAGTTAATTTGGTTTAGTCTTAGGAGTGATAATATTTACAATTATATTAGTAGTATTTTTGGTAAAGTATTCAATGTGTTGATAATGCTCTCGCTCGAATAATAGTTTTAGCTGCTAAAATTAGCGCAGTTTTATATTCCCGTAGAAAGCGGCCAGTGCATCAGCAGCGGCTTTGTTGTAGTGTGCAGGCATTGGCTGTACGGTCTGTTGATAGTCCGATTTTGCCACTGCTTTTACAGGAATCTGCTTAACCGAAGCAGCAAAACCTATCAGCTGATCCGGTGTTGATGGTGTGGGCGCTGTTCCTTTCTGTACAAGGTCAGAAACTTGCGCGATGCTCTTCCCTGCCCTTTCTTCTGGCGTCACAACAGCAGCCGCTAACTGCGGCTGGATGGGGTTGTTTTCTGGTTTAGTGGCATCAAAAGTATTAAATCGAGCTTCAATCCATGTCTGCCATTTTGCGGCTTTTTTTATTAGGTCGGCACGATAAATCTGATTGAACTCCGGCGTTTTGGAATGATAGTTAGCTGATTTTGTCCAAATGTCACCGTTATCATTTTTGATGTGGCCGCGTATACGCCACGCAGCCAGATCGTAAGAGTAGCAACCCGGCTGAGCAACATCCTCAGCCGTAATGCCGTATTTTTCTAGATCCTTGAGATATAAAGTATTGAACTGCATACGACCCACATCGTATGAACCGTTTGAGTTCAGGTTTTTATTCTCAAGTCCGGTTTTTCCGCCTTCTTTCTCTGCGACGGCTAACATTATGTTAGCCGGAACCTGATACTTAATAGCTGCGGTAATAGAACAAACGACCCGTTCAACCTGCGCCGGTGGCATATCTAAATACGGCATAATGTTGCTCCTTGATTACAGGCCACGCAGACGGCCAAATTTATCGTTAATTTTCTGAATATTGTCACTGCCAGCATCAGGGCATTTATCCAGTTGTTTTTTGCGTTTTTTGGCTGTGTGATCCGGCAAGAAAGAACCATGCTTTGTTTCGATGATGCTGAAATAATCGCTCACCGCATCAGAACAACCATCAACAACGCCTGAACCATTCATAACGCCTGACAGACATAAAACCTGCTTACAAGGATCAGCGGCTTTAGCCGGTGATGTGAAGGCAATGACAGTTGATGCTGCTAGAACCAAAGACAGTAAAGTTTTCATATTTAGCCTCTTAGAAACTTTGTTTATTTTTGAATTTTTCATACTCATCACTACCCTGTGGTGACGGAGTGTTTTCAGAATCGGAATTATTACTAGCTTGGTCCTGAGCTTGTTCAGACCCTCCCAGGCTGTCGCCACTGAATTGGTCGCCAGTAGTGCCGCTTTCGTTGTTAGCAAATGCCCCCTGAAATGCGGTGTCATCCGAAACCATTGAGCTAGATTGACGAGCTGCGGATTGCTGCCTTATTTGAGATGCCAGTTGGCCGCCTGCAGTTTGTGCGATGGAATCTTTAGCCGCTGCCAATTTTGATTCATGCTTGGCTGCATTTTTTGCGGCCATACCGTCAGACAGGCTGCTAGCCATATGCGATGCCATACGGCCCGCTTTCGAAAATGACTGAGCAAATCCTTTACTACCTCCAGAACTGCCGCCAGAGCCGCCGCCTGCTGCTGAGTCACCCCTAGCACTTGCACCTGATGCATCAACGTTGCCGGTGTCTTCCGAAGCACCTCCCGCACCGCCACCGGAACCGCTACTTCCAGCACCGCCACCGGATTCACCGGCCATGGCTTTTTGTGCTGACTCAAACGCAGCTTTAAGCGCATCTACTCCACCTGCCGCGCTTGTTGCACCGGCTGCGGCTGCGGCCCCAGCGGTTGCTACAGCTGCTGCAGCGGTGGCTGCGGCCCCGAGAGCGAACCCTGCCCCAAAGCCGCCGATACCTTGCACTGATGCGCCGCCTGCAATGCCGCCAATCATAGGGGGAACTTTATTGACGAGTACCAGCAGAATGATGGAAGCGACCAGCATTACAAACATGGACTTCATTTGCATGGCATCTGCGCCCATGGCCTGGTAATACTGATCGATAAAGGATTGACCAATACCCACGATTAAAACCATCGTGAAAAGCTGCAGAGCAAGACCTAATACGGTTTTGAAGTAGTTGATAGCAATATCAGTAGTCCATCGTGAACCACCAAAGCCGAGTAAAATTATGCCTGCATAGCTTAAAATCCATCCAGAGATCAGCAGAAGCAGCATATTGACGCCAACAAGCGCTAGGACGCATAAAATCACGCCAGCCAAAATTAAGCCGACTGTTGAATCAGCAGGCGACCAAATTGAAGATTGATCTACGACTTTTGAAACTATATCAAAGCCAATATCTACCACCCCTGATGGCGAAAAGGACTTTGACATGCCTGAAGCATTAGCAGCCAGTTGTCTTAATGAATCCTGAATTGAGACAGCAATTGCAGGACCATTTGTTAACAGCCAGAAGAAAAAACCCAGCACAGCAAAAAAACGAACGACTTCTGCAAGAGCAGAGGATATCCCCTCCCCTTGCATAGCCATCATAGCGAACGTCCACACCATAGAAATTACAGCTAAGGACCAGAAGATCCAGGTAGCATAATTTTTGATGACGGTATCCCAGGTGCTTGCAACGGTGGCGAACCTGTTAAGGATATCGTCAAGTAACCCAGCACTATCCAACGGTGCAGCTTGTACTTGCGAGCTAATTAATAGCAGCAATACAGATATGCAAGGGTAAATGAAATGCTTAGATTTCATGCTGTCACCATTTTTTTTCAGGGCTTTTGGAGTAATCCCCGCCTTTACCGCATTTGTTTTTTTCAGCATCAGTCATTTTTGATACCGCTTTTGTGCAATCAAATTGCTCAGGCGTGGCTTTCTGATCACAAGCGGTAATGAAAAATGCAGACAATAAAAGAGGCACTAAATATTTCATGTGTATATATCCTTACCAGGTTTTAGATGGACTTTTAGAATAGGAACCGGCCCGGAAAGACTCAGATGCAGCTGCTTGCTGCGCTTCTTTATCTGCCTCAGCCTGCGCGAATGTTGCCGCCGCATTCTGCTGCGCAACAAGCAATGAGCGGATTTGTAGTAGTTGGTTAGCCTGGGCGCTGGCGAGTTGATTACCAGCCTGAATTGCTTTCATCTGGCCCGTGGCTCCAGTCGCCTGAGACTGGAGATCTGCAACATTATCAGCGTCTGCCTGCAAGGTTGCCTGCTGCTGGTCTATTACTTTAAAAACGGCATCATTCGCTTTCTTACGCGCTTCTGAGCTGTCCTGTTGAGTGTTGCGCAGAGCATTTATTTCATCTGCAGTACAGCTGATATTGCTGTTAAAGCAGGCCGAGGAACGGTAATAGTTAATGTCCTGATAACGGCTAAGATATGAATCCAGACTTCCCGCCTGGTTCTTGTAGTAATTCAAGGTGTCCTGAGCCTGCAGGAGTTTATTAATCGTTTTGTTGGCTTGATCCCATATATATGCTGCAGGTGCTACGGTGTTTTGCAGCATGTTTTCATATTGCTGCAGCTGCGTCTGATACTGTTCAATCTGTTTGGCAACGGCCTGTACATTGTTGACCGCGCTGATTGTGGTTTGAACAACATTAGTTGCATCAATGACAGGTATACCGGCTTGCGCCGGTAATGTCATGATTGACGCCATGAAGGAAGCCAGCAGTACCTTTTTAGCAGCTAAAATGTAACGTTTATTCATTATCATGCCCTCTTAATAATCAAATGACTGGTAAGGTTTGGTGAATGCGAGATCTTTAGTCACCATGATATTGAAACGGTAGCCCGGACGGATTTCGAGCGTAGGCGCGATATTCAGGTTTTTCTGCACAATCTGCGCAATTGCCTGACCGAATACCTGGCCCAATGCAGCACTCATTTCACTGCTCATATTAGGAGCCTGATTTGAGTTGTTGTTGTTTTGGTCGCGGTCCTGAGAATATGCAATTCCAGCCGTAATACCGGATAATAGGAACGCATTACCGAAGATTCTAAAATAGTGGTTATTAACCTGATCCCTAAAGCCAGAATACCCTGCCATATCAGCACCAGGCATTGAGCCTAAATCCAGCGCTTTACCATCGGGGAATACCAGACGTTGCCAGGCAATCATGACACCTTCCTGACCGTAGGCGACATTGCTTGAATAAGTACCTACCAGACGTGTGCCGTGCGGGATTAACAGATATTTACCCGTGGCTGTGTTATACACATCCTGAGATACCTGGCTGACAATTTGCCCCGGAAGGTCAGAGTTAATGCCGCTGATCATGACACCTGGAATAACCCAGCCAGCGCGAAGCTCATAGGGGCTATGTGGTGCGGAGACTTTCTCATCAAGCAGCCATCTGTCACCCTGCCCTTTCTTAGCGAACTGGCCCAAATCATTCCTGGAGGTGGATTCTCCACCTGCTGATGCCAGCTGCATACCGCCACCGCCAGCGCCGCCACTTTCCGCACCACCGTTCATTGATGCCCGGATTTGCTGAACCTGCGCATCATAATTTGCGGTTGCGTCGCCACCGTTCTGATCCATTTGGCGGCGAACGGCAGCGATTTGCTGCAGCATTTCATCACGGCTTTGAGGTGTATTACCGTTTGCTGTTTCACTTGCCCCCTGCCCTAACTGGTTAGGTAAGCTGACTGCGGTCTTGGCTTTAACGGCCTCCTGAAAATCACGCATTTTATTGCGCCGAATCTGGTCAAGTTCAGGATCGTTCTTTTGAAGTGTTTCTACCCGCTGCGGAACAGGTGGCTGGTCCGGGTTCGCTACAGGCGCAACCGGTACACCAGGTAATGCCGTTGTTGGTTTGGCCTGAGCAGTCTCTGCTGGTAGCTCTGGTGAGGCCGGTGCTGCAATCAGTCCGTTGCTTCCACCGCCCAAAACGTCCATCGCCATAGCAGAAGTATTACGCGAGCCGCTGCGCTGTTTTGTCGCTTCTACAGTTTCTTGCGTGCCCTGGTTTGCTCGTTTGTTGGCAACGTATGCCACCACAAGACAGAACGCAACGACACAGCCAATGGCGATATACATTGGCCTTTTGTTTACACGGCGTACCCCGCCCATTTTATTAGCGACGCCCGGAGAGGCGTCAGGGGACATTTTATCTTGGTCAGCCATCCTTTATTCCTCGCGTGTCCACGGACCAGCCGGGTATGCTTTGCCATCAGTTGCAGCCATAAAGCCCCGGCTGAAAGTCATATTTCCGACATGAGCCGTAACCTGGTACAAATTAGGCGCTATGGTATTCACCACATAGCCGAGTGATGTACTTGGTACAGCTGTAAGAGCGCTTTGTGGTTTACCGTCTTTTGTATATTCCTGAACCGCAAAACCACGCGAGCGCAGATGTTGCACCAGTGCTGAGCCGAACGGATCTTTAGCTGGCTGTTTCATCGTGAAGGTTGTGCTTCCCGCTGGAAACTGAGACGCCAGATAAGTAACCGTGTTATCGGCCATAGTGGAGCTGGAGAACGTCGATGCATTGGAGTAATTGCCGTATCCTGATGATACGCAGCCGGTCATAACCAGGCTTGCCGCCAATACAAAGGCAGATGTGAATTTAGTGACGCGCATAATTACCCCCGTGTAATAGTAACTTTTTCCTGGCTGGAACCGACGCCGATGATTAAATAGGCTTTATCAAACAGGCCATCAACAATCGTTCTGTCGCCCTGGGTGCGCAGGTTTACCTGTTGCGTCTCATCTTTCGAGAACAGGCCACCGTCTTTTCTTACTACGAGCAGTACAGGGGTTTCGCCGGAAGAAACGTTTTTCGGGAACTGAATAATGGTTTTCACACCATCGTTGTATACGCGAACAGGCTTCCAGCTCGCGGAACCGCTAATTGAGTAGTTAAAGTCAAGGTTGCCGAGGTATTCACCCGTTTGCGGAATAGTGTTGTCACGCAATTGCTTCGCTTCGCGTGTGCGAATCGCGTCCCATTTGGCCTGAGCATCTTCCGGGTATGTAAATGACACGAAAGGTATGAACTGAGTGCGGCTAGATTTCAAGCGGAAACGATAAGTTCGACGGTCAGTGGTGACTACCAGTGAAGTATCCAGCCCTACATCCAGCGGTTTGATAATCAGATGTAGCTGCTGTGTAGCACCTGAACCAGTAATTGATGGTTCAACAGTAAAACGCGGATCGCCTGAGTTGATATTGTTGACGTTTTCGCCCGGTTGCAGGGCAATATCACAAACCTGCAAAACGGCACAGACAACTTGTGTCTGACCTGTGGTGTAAACGTAGTTGATAGCCCCATCTGGCCCAGCAAAAGGCTTGCTGGTAACACTACCTGCTCCTGTCTGCCATTTCTGGCCGATGCCGATAGCTGCACGTTCCTGCGGTGTGAGTGTCGGCTCGTTTTTGGAGAAATATTGATCGGCCAACGGATCACTACCGGAAGCCGCATTAGCCAGAAGCGGTAAGCTAAAAATTAACGCAGAAATAATTGACTTTTTCATGTTTCGGCCCCGATTACAGTTGTTTTGACCAGTTGAAATCTTTAATGAAGACACGATGTGGGTTCATTACATCGTTGTTTTCGTTGGTATTGGCGTTCAAATTTGTGTTCTGATAAATGTTGACCAATGCCCGCATACGAACAGGTGGTATTTTTAAAGTACCGTCGCGGTTGCGTGTGGTTTCAATCCAGTCAACTTGCCATGTGTCCGGTGTTTGCTGCAGAACAGAGATAAGCTCATTGCTGACCATTTCGGTTTTGGCGCGAGTGAACGGGTTACGCTCTTTTGAGCTGTTCAGAAATTCATTCGCTTTTGTGGTCGCCGGATCGTCCGGGTACAAAAACGCATAAGTCCTCAGGACTGCTTTACGCTGCAATTCACCATCTGGCGTTACCAACCTGATATTGTCGATGAAGTTCCATACAGCTGTACGGTAGTCATCAATTTTTGCCGGAGGCAGGCGATCTGCTCGCGTTAGGCTGACGTAATTACCGGCACGGTCTTGTTCGTATACCATCGGAACCGTTTTGGATTGGCTGCCGATATGAACGATGCCGCCGACTGCAGCCAGTGCAATAAGTAGACCGGCAACGCCAATGAAAATACCCAATGCACCGAATTGCTGAACATGGCCCATATGGATATTCCATGAGCGCCGTGCATTCAGATAAGGATTAGCACTGTCAGGTTTAGGGGTGTTGTTTCTTTTCCAGAGTTTCATGCAGCGACCTCGTAATCATTTAAATCCAGTCCTTGAGTGCGAACCCATTCATCAATCCAGCCGTCACCGAATGTTGCTGAGAGTTCTTTAACAGCGTCGATTGAGTCAGGATCAGTTGCGCCCACAAAAGCCAGTGCAAGCGGGCCTAATGCCAACTGGTACAAGCGGCGACCTTCTTCTGAGACGTAGTAGTAATCGCGTTTTGGAATAGCAGAAGCGATGATTTCAATCTGGCGGCGGTTCAGCCCCATATTGATGTAAAGCGGCATCGCTTCTTCCTGCAGCGCGTTGCTATTCGGCAGGAAGATACGGCAGGCTGTAGACTCAATGATCACATCAAGGATGCCAGACTTGGCAGCATCACTGAGTTGTTGAGTAGCCATAAGAACTGAGCAATTTTTCTTCGCCATGGATTTGAGCCATTCACGAATTTTGCCCCGGAACTCAGGATGGCCGAGCATCAGCCAAGCTTCATCAAGGATGATGAGTGTCGGACGACCATCAAGGGATTCCTCAATGCGACGGAACAAATACAGCAGAACCGGCAGCGCGTACTTCTGATCCATGTTCATGAGGTTTTCAATCTCAAAGGTCATGAAATCAGACAGGTCCAACCCATCCTCTTCTGCATCAACCAAGTGGCCCATGTTTCCATCAATCGTGTACTGTTTGAGCGCCTCACGGATCACGTTGTCCTGGACCGTTACTGTAAATTCAGAAATGGTTTTAGAGCCGCTGTCAGCCATACTTTTGATAGCGTCAGCTATTGCGTTGCGCATTGATGCTTCGACTTTCACGCCGTTAAGGATCAGGATGGATTCAATCCATTCCATAGCCCAGGCTCGACGAGACAGCGTATCGAGCCGAGATAACGGCGCAAAGGCCAGCCGATCATCATCAGCAGCAATAGTAAAGTGCTTGCCACCAACCGCTTTACAGGTTGGGTACATCGACATGCCTTTATCAAATGAGAAAATACGGGCATCAGGATAGCGACGCCACTGCATAGCGATTAACGCCAGATGGGTAGATTTACCCGCACGAGTAGGCCCGAACATAAACCCATGGCCGAGATCGCGCACATGCAAGTTGAGACGAAATGGAGTGTTACCTGCGGTGACACAATGCATCAACGGCGGTGATTCAACTGCAAACATAGGGCTAGGAGCGCGATTTTCTCCAGGCCAGATTGTACTGGTCGGCAGTAAATCGGCCAGGTTCATTGTGTTAACCAGTGGGCGACGAACGTTCTCAATGCCGTGGCCGGGTAATGAACCAAAAAATGCATCCACGGTATTAACGGTTTCAATACGAGCCGTGAAGCCAAGGTTATTAATTGCCTTGCGCATAAATTCTGCAGCGTCTTCGACTTTTTTCCGGTCTTCATTCATCAGGACAACGACGCTGGTCATATAACCTTGGCTCACCATACCTGAGTTGGTTTCTGCAATGGCAGACGAGGCATCCTTAACCATCAACACTGCATCTTCATCAACGTAACCATTGTTCGTATTGAACAACTGCGACATAAAGCCACGAACTTTCTGTTTCCATTTGCGACGAAACGTAGTGAGTTTTGAAACGGCTTCATGCGAATCAAGAAAAATAAAGCGTGTAGACCAACGGTATTCACAGGGCTGTTCAGCAAGCTTTGTCAGAATGCCCGGATAAGATTCAGTGGGGTAGCCCTCAATGGCTACAACCTGAATGTAGTTTTTCCCGATGCGAGGTGTGATACCTGGAGTAAATTCCTGCCCACCGATCAAACTGTCGAGATACATCGGATTATTAGGCAAGCGTACAGGGTGAGAAAGCCCAGTTACGCAATACTGCAGGTACTCAAGTTGCTGATCCATCGTAATAACAGAGTTGTCTTCCAACCCCATTTTTACGCCGCCTAAACGTTCAACGGATACGGCCTGCGAAAGGTTGGCTTTAATGAGAGAAATTTCATGTTTGAATTTATCTATCAGATTAACGGTTGTGGATTTGTCGCTTGATACTGGTCGGTCATCATCAAACATCAATTCCATGAACTTTCTTTCAGCGAGCGCTGGAGGAAACCAGGTAAAAGTCACTACAAAGCAACCCTCATACAACTGCCCCAATTTTTCAAACAACCGACGACGTTCTTCATCGACTGCCGCAGAAATGCGATCAGGGAAATGTGAGGCATTTTTATTGCTGTATGAGGGAGCCGGATTGCGCATTGCATCGACGTGCATCATCCAGCCATTGCCGAGCTTGCCAATAGCTTTATTGATGCGGAATGAGACTAGCTCTCTTTCCTGGTCCGTAGCGCTTGCGTTGTCAGCACCTTTAAAAAAGAAGGACGCCATGAAAGAACCGTTCTTGCAGACAATCACACCATCATCAACAACAGCTGCATAGTTGAGCAGATCAGCAAGCGCTTCGTCTTTCGAGCGGTTCTTTTTGAGATGGTGGTCTTTTACCATTCGTTGATAGACAGCCAGCATCATGCCCAGCAGAACTAGTCCAATCAACGCCACCAAGACAGGAATTGCTGTATTCATTTATATCGTTTCCCCTGAGTTGCGGTATTAACGCGGAACGGTGTGGCACGTGGCGCATAATACGGCTGGTTGTACTTGAGGCTGCGGAGATAAACCTGGCGCAATAGTGGATCTGATTTCGCCATTCTTCTAAGCAGGGCAAGTGACCCCCCCAAAATTGCGATACCTACACCGGCGGCGATCCAGTCTTGTGACGTGAAGATTAGGACCGCCGCCAGGAGGATTGAAAACATAACCAATTCACGGTCCCCGCCCATGAAGAGGTTCGTTCTTGAAGCCACCCTACGGATGGGGATCGTGCGTAATGCCATGGTTATGCCACTCCCCCGGTTTTAACGTTGGTCAACATAGCGGCCAACTCAGCACCTTGCCCCGTGATTGCTGACAGCGTGTTTTGCGCGGCAACCAGGAAGCTGAGCACAAGCACGATGAAAATCAGGGTACGCAGGAACCCGTTCATATCGCCGCCAAAAATAAGCATTGCACCTGCACCAACTAACCCAATGATTGAGGCGGTGTAGGCGAACGGACCGGTAACAGAAGTACGGATGGTGGTCATCCAGTCGTCAAAGGGAAGGCCACCCCCTGATGTGTTGGACGCCAGAGCAGGCTCAGCGGCAACGAAAAACAGCAGAGCGCCCAAAAATGCAATAAAGGCGTGTTTGCTGAGATTGAATTGAATAAGACCTGATTTCATTTATTACCCCTTGTTTAAGGTTTTGCTGTTACGTGTATAAAGTTGAGTTTTTGAACCCGCTCGAAGGTTGAAGCTATCTGGTTGTTTTATGCGTAGATATTTCCTTATGGTTAAGCTGCAACGAGGCGAGAAACATAGTCCCCACCCTCGTAGCCTTGAATTTCGCGTACTTCTTTAATACGACGCCCTTCGGGAGTTTTGGAGATTTGCACAATGACGTTTACCGCTTCGCCAATAACCGGTTCGATTTCACGCGGAGCAAAAGGGTTACGGGATATAAGTGAGCGCAGACGAGTCAAAGCAGAGAGTGTGTTATTGGCGTGTAGTGAAGCCGCCCCGCCCTCATGCCCAGTGTTCCAGGCATCGAGCATATCGAGCGCTTCCGGGCCGCGAGTTTCACCGACCAGGATACGATCAGGGCGCATACGCAGAATAATGCGGAGAATATCCGACATAGATACGTTTACAGTGGTGTGGTACTGGACGTAATTAAGCGCAGCGCATTGCAGTTCACCCGTATCCTCAATGATACAAATGCGCTCATCAGCAAACTGACGAACGATTTCAGCAATAATTGCGTTTAAGAGTGTTGTTTTGCCTGAACCAGTCCCACCAATAACAAGAATGTTCCTATGTGCTGCGATAGCTCGGCAAATGTAATCTGCCTGTGCAGCAGTCATCACGCCTTTTTCTACGTATTCACTCAGTAGAAAAATGCGAGAGGCTTTTTTACGAATGGCAAAGGTTGGACCAGCTACGAGAGGCGGTAGTTGCCCGGCAAAACGGGAGCCATCAATCGGCAATTCACACTCTAAATATGGCGAAGTGTGATCAACTATTTTTTATGAAAGCCTGCAATGGTTTGCAGGATTGTTTTTGAACGCTGGACGGGAACAGTTCCCATGCAGAACATAGGCTGTCCAAATTTTTCACGCCACAGTTGCCCGTCCGGGTTAAGCATGATTTCGAGCGTCTCAGGATCTTCCAAGGCTTCCATCAGGTCTGGCCCCATATCCCTTTTCAGCTTCTCAATCGCTCGTAAATCAACGGAATCTAAAGCGTCCATAAAATTCCCTTCTTTTTACAATGCCTTTACATCACAGATTATTGCAAACGATATACCGAAACAAATTTTCAGGCAATAGTTAATCACACAATATAGAGAAATTGTGTGATTTCAGATTTATGGCAAGAGACTACGGCAAAGAGATATAAAATTTTTTAGCGGCTAAAATCTGCGTCCCTGCAGAGTAATTTCCTTTCTGGCGTCATTCCTTTTTTTCTTTGATCTGCTCCAGCATAGCTCTGGCTTCCTGGCCTAGCTTGTGACGAGCCAAGGTATCCCACCGGCGCACCTGAAATGCCTGCTGCTCTGACAGGATGACTGAAATTCTGACATAGCCTGCTGGAAGGCTTTTTACAGGCTTTTCATCGGCCATAAGCGTAAGGCTATGCTCATCAAGATCGGTTGTTTCTAGTAGCACAGGGAGTGCTACATCAAGGGCATTAGCAATAGATTCCATGACTCTTAGGGAAGGATTAGCTTTTCCATTAGTTAGATCTGATAAAAATGAAATTGAAACCCCAGCTTTTTGGGATAACTCCTGCTTAGTCATGTCTCGTTCTTCAAGCAGTCGAAGGATATTTGTAAAGAAAATTAGGTTGTACACGATACGCTTTCGCCTCAACGTGAATTTTAGCGGCTAAAATGTTGACCGCATGATTTTGTATAGCTAAACTGATGTTTCCCTAACTACTGAGGTAAAGATCTGTCATGAAAAATTTAAACCGCTTTCAGTTTATCGGAAATTTAACCAAAGACACAGAGTTACGGTATACCGCAAAGTCAACCCCGATCGCAATTTTCGATATAGCCGTTAATGGTAGCTATAAAGACGGGGAGACAGGAGGCAGCAAGGACTATACTGATTTTTTCCGTATTAAGGTATGGGGTAAAGCAGCTGAAAACGCTGCTAAATATTTAGGTAAAGGATCGCAAGTGTTCGTGGAAGGTTCTATGAGAAACACCGAATACGAAACTAACGGCCATAAGAACTATGGCAATGATTATGTTGCTGACACTATCCAATATCTGAATACAAAACCTCCTGCGACCAATCCAGTCCCTGCCCCGTCAGGCAATGAGAGCTAATATTGGTACAGGGATTAGGGTAGAATGAAAGGCCCATTACGGGCCTTTTCTCACTTCGCAGGTAAAGCGGCTGAGGCATTTATGAAGAATGACAACAACAATTCTGAACTCGAAAAGCTAAAAAAAGCAGCGCTTGAACAGCGTTCCAGAATGGCAGTCGAGGGTAAGACAGAAAAACAGCTGACGCTTTTTGACATTGCGCCTTGGCCGCATTCTATGCGGGCGTTGCCGAACGATTATGCCCGCTCTGCTCTGTTTACCGTGAAGAATAAACGTCAGCCCCGTGAAGCTTTGCAGAAGAAGGAAATCTATCACATCAATAAAGATGTGCGCATTACCTATACCGGGCTTGAGTTGCGGGCTGATGACGATGAACTTGTTTGGCAGCAGGTACTGGAGTACGGAAAAAGAAAGCCCATGGGAGAACCGATAACCTTTACTTTTTACGAACTTTGCCAGGATTTAGGCTGGTCATACAATGGGCGTTATATAGAGAAAGCCGAGGAATGCCTTACCCGCCTGCAGGCTACAGCTATGCAATTTATCTCTGATCGTGTGGGCCAACTGGAATCTGTTTCCCTGATTGGTCGCTTCCGTGTGCTGGACAGGGGGAAACGCTCATCCAGGTGCGAAGTCATCATTGATAAAGAAATGATTTTGCTTTTTGCTGGCGACCACTACTCAAAGTTCGTGTGGGAAAAATATCGAAAACTATCCCCGACCGCCCGCCGTCTCTTTGATTATTTTGGTTCTCATCGTGAGCCTTACCCGATGAAGCTGGACACATTCAAATTGATGTGCGGCTCAGAGTCTGATCGCCTGAAAAAATGGCGCGAACAGGTTAATAAGGCATGTGCTGAGCTTAAAGAAAGTGGGCTGATCCATAATGCGTGGGTAGATAAAGACCGTATTCACTGTAAACGAACCGGTGAAACAGAAGCTGCTGATGGTGACACTTGAGGGGCGCATAATTGCGTCCTTCTTTGTTTAGGGGGAGTTTAGTTCTGGCGGAAAATTGTTTAGTCGTACAGACCTTAACCAGTGGTTAAAATTATCCCCTTGGTTTGTGGATAAGGTTGTTAATATCCCGGTAAAGATACGACATTTGAGGGGCGGTTCAATGACAAATGAGGGGCGGAGCGGTGACATTTGAGGGGCCGTTTCATGACAGATAAGGGGCGGAGTAATGACACTTGGGGGGCGGCTTGCTGACATTTGAGGGGCCGTTTCATGACATTTGGGGGGCGCTTGTGGATATTATTTCTTATTTAATTCATTGCGTTATACGTGTTTTCCACACCCCTCTAACCAGATCTTAACCGATCCCTTAACCGATCTTTTAACCCTTTTTAACCAAAAAATATATATAACCTGTTATTTTAACCAGCGTCAAAGACGCCCCCGAAGGGGGAGGCCCCCCTTCTCAATCCCACCCGGCCGCAAGCGGCCTCCCATCCCCCCAGGGGCTAAAGCCCCTCGCCCGCAAGCGGTCTTCACCCCAAAAATTTCTCACTCGCTACGCGAGCCTAAGCCGCTTCGCTCTTATCAAAGCAAGCTTTGATACCGACTACTGCAGAAAAGTGCTCAGAAGGGCTTACAGCTCGTCTGGGAAGGTTAGAAATGATCGACTGCAAGTGTCCAAATCACTTCGTAAAACAGAGTAGCCTGAAAGGACGAAGGTTTTACGCCAGAAAGAAGGGCTTTCAGGGCGATCTTCTTAGGATCGTTTGATCACAATAGGATCTATTTGATGTTCCTTTTTGGGTACATGGTGTTCCTTTTTGGTTGCATTTCCTTGGGGTGATGATATAATAACCACATCACAAACATGACGAGGCGAATGATGATAGGTAGCTTTAAGGACGGCCAGGATGGTGAGCTTGCCCGGTTCTATCTGAATGGGAAGAGAAGCGCAGGGATTCCGGCCATGATTGAAAAGCCTCTTCGTCGTAAGTTGTCGCTTATTGAAGCGGCCAGCAGTGAGAAAACCCTGTTTGCGCCGCCAAGTAATAACTATGAGCGTTTGCGTGGCAACCTTGAAGGCTGGTCAAGCATTCGGGTTAGTCGCCAGTGGCGGTTGATTTTCCGCTGGCGTGACGGCCACGCTTACGAAATTTATCTCGATCCGCATACATACCGTTAAGGGGGGGATATGGATACGATTATTGCAGAACCTACCACCGTAGGCGAAATGCTCTCTGAAGAGTTTTTAAAACCGCTGAATATCACCCAGGTTGAGTTGGCGCTGGTTATGGGTGTGTCCCGTAAAGTCATCGGACAGATTGTAAATGGCAGCCGTCGGCTGAGTGTAGCGGAAGCATCACAGCTGGCCGTATTGTTTGAGACGGATGAAGATTTTTGGATAAACCTGCAGGCTACACATGATCGCTGGGAAAGCAGGAATATCATTGCTACTCACCATTTTAAGCCAATTCAGACTTTGCTAGGTGCAGCCGGTTGAAATCAAAATAAAAACCACGTTAAAAAATCGTTTAGCGTGGTTTTTTTACATCACTGATCTTTGTTTTTTCGTACCATTTATTGACCTTGTAGGTTAAACAGCATCATTGTTTTTCGCCTCAGCCATAAACGTCTCGTAGTGACTTTCAGGGACTACGACCGGGATTGTTTTGCGGTTGTACAGCTGCATGAGCAACAACGTGCGATGGCGGCCGTCCGATACGCCAGAGTGCATGACTGATACCTGCGGGTATTCAACAGTGCCTTTCGCAATGTAGGTTTTGATCCTGTGCCACCGGCGCGGGTCGATGCAGAATGCATCATCACCAAGAACGCTGAGAAAGGCCAGTCCGTCGACCTCAACAATCTTCACTGGCTGATGACGAAGCGGTAGTGGCAGATAAAACTGCAAATCCTCAAAGGCCGGAAACGCCAGTCCCGACTCGTCCCGTGGGATCGCCTCAAAGGACTTAAAGGGATACTTCGTCATATAGGTCTGCATAAAGGTGTCCAGGTCAGTCTCAATTCTGGAGAACCATTCTGTTTTCGGTAAAAACTCTTTATCTCGCTCCCGCATCTCTCTGATGCTGTCGCCGAATATGTCTTCAAGACTGAACATCATGTTCCGATCCTCTTCGCCGCACCGGTCGTTTGTGTGACAATCCACGCCGTTACTGGTCGCGGAAAAATCCAAGTTTCCGGCGTAGAACCCCGACTAAAGCGTAAACCGTTTGAGATATGAGTAGATCGTGTCCCCATCCTCTTTTTTTATTATTTCTTCGCCACCAATAAACCGTCTCCCGAGAGATATTGATGGTGCATTACCTTCATCAATTGTAGCGCCAATAATAATTGCCTCGACTCCTGCGCCCTTAAAACCACGTTTAAACTCGTTAAATGCTTTTTCTACTGTATCGGTACCAATCCCCTTACCTCTAAAGTCCTCTCGGACAAACCATCCAACATCAGTGGTTCCCTTATCCAAAGAGACAACAAAAACACACATTGCTATGATTTCATCATTGTCATTCAAAGTAGCATAAGTGAATCGACTACGATTACTCTCAGGAACATCCATGTAAACCAGTAAATCGCTATATAAATCAGAAGGTTTTAGACTAATAGTAGCCTTATCGTAAGCATCACATAAAGCATTAAACCCTAACTCAATGATCTCGATGTTATTCATTGATTTTTCACCCAGTTAGATATTGTTTTTGGGGCTGTCCTAGATAACTAAGATCATCTAGGATAGTGCCATGAGAAAAAGCAGACTCAGTCAGTACAAACAGGAACGGTTACTTGAACTGTTTATTGCAGGCTCCACAGCCCGTATTGCCGCAGAGCTGGTTGGTGTCCACAGGAACACTGCTGCATACTATTTTCACCGCCTCAGAGTGCTGATAGCCGAGCACGTAGATAGGCACTCCTGGTTTGATGGCGAGATTGAACTGGACGAAAGTTATTTTGGTGGTCGTCGTAAAGGTCAGCGTGGCAGAGGTGCTGCCGGAAAAGTGCCTGTTTTCGGGCTTCTCAAGCGTGGTGGTAAGGTGTATACCAAGGTCATACCCGATGCCAAATCACGCACATTACTGCCGATAAT
>OFEI01000030.1_pt1 | contig 41199 bp, 36 predicted proteins | sample 1521041 | NCBI WGS metagenome assembly OFEI01 (sample SAMN05335687, study PRJEB24111) | insect metagenome | biome: ENVO:00009004; isolation source: gut from larvae fed green and black olives | host: Bactrocera oleae | place: Israel | collected 2011-11
CTTATGAAGAAATTATGAGGAATCTTTTCAAAAGCATTATTGCAGGATCAGCAATAACATTAGCTGCAATTACCTTTAATTTGATTGATAAATTTAAAGGTCGTAGAAAAAAGTCATCCAAACCTGGGTCCCGGTCGCCTTAACCGGGACTGTTGTTGAGAATAACTTACTTGGTGGTAGTGAAGAAGCTCAGGCTGCATGGATACGACAGCATGGTATCGATATGGCGAGCTGTGCTGATAATCCTAGGGGAAGCGCAAAACCAGCGTAAACTTGCAGTTTTGGATTACTGAACCGGCAATGGAGTCATTCTCTAGATCTGCCGGACAGACATACAAATGTTTTACCGACTGATGAGCCATGATGATATGCACTGTAGTAGATTGAGTTTTATTGCCATTACCGTGAACCGGCTGCGTCCCTGATAACCAACATATCAGGAAATAGGTAAGTTTTAATGCGAGTCCAGACTGAGCGCTGATCATCTTCTGACCAAGCTGATTTAGTTACAAACCAGTTTTTGGCTACGCTTTTAAAAGTACGGGTATAGATGTCTACGGAAAACACCTTCTTTTTGCCTTTAAAGCGATAACCCAACTACCAATATTTTGAACCGTTAGGATGTACCAGCAGATAGAGGCCAACCTGTCAGTAAGTGGTATGACGGCATCCTCTGTTTGCTGGTAAAAAGAAAATCTAATCAGCTTTACCTGCACTTTTACCAGCAAGGGGGTGTAGCTTCGAGTATTTTTTTAATAGACGTGAGTAGACAAGTTTGAAGGGGTTAACCAATTGATAGAAAGCAAAAAAGCCAGGCGTCCGTAGACATCTGACTTCTTTAAATTTGGCTCCTCTGACTGGACTCGAACCAGTGACATACGGATTAACAGTCCGCCGTTCTACCAACTGAACTACAGAGGAATTGTGTTAACGCGGCGTATACTAATGACACGCCGTAGGACTGTCAAAGGCAATTATCGGGATTCATGGTTAACTGCCTAGTAAAACAACAATCTGGTTAAAAAATGGTTAACGCACTGAACGGATTAGTTAAGATCGAGTGTTTTTAACCAATCCTCAATAGAATCTTGACTACTCATCGTCGGCTGGAGCAGCCCATCGATCATGAAGCTGGGCGACACATGTATCCCATTTTGACGGGCATACTTGGCTTGAAACTTAATCAAATTTTGCAGATCCGCTTGATCGAAAATCTCACGTACGTCGACGCCGCTGTAAGCAACCAAACGTTGTAGGAGTTGCTCGGGCGTGGTCTGCATATTCGGACCATGACAGTGGTCGATAAACTCGAATTCCTCACGATGATCGGCGATGCTTTGCATTACTGCCTTCACCGCCACTTGTCCGTCTGCGAGAGTAGAAGCCGCGAGGATATAACGCACGACGATACCGGAGAATAGATGCCAAGGTTGCGATTGTAGGCGCAGTTTAATTTGTAATCTATCGTCGCCTGCTTTGGACAGTAGCTCTGGTAGCTTATTGAAAGTAAGGACGGAGAAAGGGCAGGTCGGTTCTAAAAATACCTCCAATACTCGTTCTCCGCGTCCCCAGGTTAAACTCTGCTCGCTATGGCGTAATACTGCGTTTGTCATATCACTCACCTTGTTCTCGATCATCATTAATAGCTCAAGCTTGGCAAAGATAAGTCGCAATTTCCAGCGAGCAGCGGCGATTTATTCAGCGGGACCGGCCTTGCGCGCTGGTTGTGCATCCAAACTCTGGCCGTTGGTCGCTAGGCTATCTTCACCCATTAACCACAGGTAGAGCGGCATAATGTCACTAGGCGTCTTTAGCTTCATCGCATCTTCGTCGGGGTAGGCGCTCGCGCGCATTTTTGTACGGGTACCACCAGGATTAATACAGTTAACGCGAACGTTGGTATCGTTGAGTTCTTCAGCGAGCACCTGCATCATGCCTTCTGTCGCAAATTTAGACATCGCATAGGCTCCCCAGCCGGCACGACCTTGACGTCCAACACTTGAGGTCGTGAAGATCAGTGAGGCATTGGGCGCATTGAGCAGCAAGGGCATGATGGCTTGCGTGAGGTAATAAGTGGCATCGAGGTTAACCTGCATAACTTGTCGCCAAAGTGAAGCAGGTGTGTCTAACAGCGGCTGAATCCTTCCGAGCATTCCCGCATTATGTAACACGCCGTCGAGCGTGGGTGCCACCAATGCGATATGCCTCGCTAGCTCTTGATAGTCTTCTGCTGTTGCGGTAGCAAAATCGATTTTGAATAGCGATGGAAATTTACCGAACTTATGGTGCAGCTCCGCCGCTACATGGTCGAGCTTTTGCTGATTACGACCTAGGAGAATGAGTCGCGCACCATGGCGCGCATAAGTGAAGGCCGCTTCATGGCCAATGCCCTCCGTTGCGCCGGTGATAAGTAAGGTTCGATTTTTTAATAGATCCTGAGGCGCTTGATAGTGCATGGCGTGTCCTTAACAAAAGTGATGGGCAGTTATGCCGTTTCAACGGCTATGTTACAATCATAGGTGATTACTTATCGAAAACGATCTATTGAAACGATTAATGTAGCGTCAATTACCCCCGAGAGGAGAATAACGTGGGTTTTACAGCAGAGTATGGCTTATTTTTAGCCAAGTGTGTGACCCTGGTGGTGGCAGTCTTAGCGATTGTCATTTTTATCGTCAGTCAACGAAGTAAGGCTAAACAATCCCCTGGCGAACTCGTGATCCGCGAACCGGGTAAAGAGTATAAGCAGCTACAAAAACGACTCGAACAAGCACTGATTGAGCCGACCGCACAAAAACTGTGGCTAAAAACTGAAAAACAAAAAGAGAAGACACGAATAAAAGAAGAAAAGCAGCAGGCTAAAGCCGGCACTTACGCGGTTAAACCGGTACTCTTTTTACTCAGTTTCAAAGGGAGTATGGATGCTCATGAAGTCGAGACACTGCGCAAAGAGGTCTCTGCGGTATTGTCGGCGGCGAAGCCTGGCGACGAAGTGCTACTAAAATTAGAGAGTCCTGGCGGCGTAGTTCACGGTTATGGGTTAGCGGCCTCACAGCTGCAACGCTTTCGCGATCACGGTATACCGCTTACCGCTGTCGTCGATAAAGTTGCCGCTAGCGGCGGCTATATGATGGCCTGTGTGGCAAATCATATCGTCGCAGCACCTTTCTCTATTATTGGATCGATTGGTGTTGTGGCACAAATCCCGAATATCCACCGCCTATTAAAGAAAAACGATATCGATGTTGAGTTGCATACCGCTGGCCAGTATAAGCGTACGCTAACGATGTTGGGTGAAAATAGCGAAGAGGGTCGGGATAAGTTTCGCCAAGACCTCGATGAGACGCATCAATTATTTAAAGCGTTCGTGAGCGATATGCGCCCAAGTCTCGACATCGATAGTGTCGCAACGGGTGAGCACTGGTACGGTAAACAGGCGTTGGAAAAAGGCCTTATCGATGAGATAGCGACGAGCGACGCATGGATTATCGAAAGAATGCAGCAGTTTCGGTTACTGAGCCTGAGCTACGCTCGTCGTAAAACGATCATTGAACGGTTGACACAGAGCGGTGCGACGGCAGTCGAAAAAGCTGCGTTAAAACTGTGGCAGCGCGGTCAGAAACCCTTACTCTAGTTATTACTTTTTGTGCCAAAGCCCCTTTATTTAAGGGGCCTTTTCCCCTGCAATGGCGCAGATTTCCTCTCTCGGAACTTCTCGAAAATCCTCTACAACAGACTCTAAATAATGTTGCGAAACTGATTTTATCAGGTACAGTGTGGCGATTTAGTACTGTAGACCAATGGGTCTGATTTACTCGTTGAACTGTGAAATAAATTACTTTAATCAGTTGGTTATTTCCCGCGACGATGCCACAATTGTGCTATACAACATATTCTGTAACAGAATTTAGCGGGTAATAAACGTTACCCATCAAGGTTTTTTCACGTTCATCGAACGTTTTTATTAGGTAGATTATTTATGGGTAAAGCACTCGTCATAGTGGAGTCACCTGCAAAGGCCAAAACGATTAATAAATATCTGGGCAGTGGCTTTGTCGTTAAATCTAGTGTGGGTCACGTCCGTGATTTACCCACCAGCGGTTCGGCGGCAAAAAAGAGTGGGACTACCAGTAAGGCAAAAGGCACTAAAGCCGTTAAAAAAGATGCAACAGAAGCGCTCGTCAACCGAATGGGGGTCGATCCTTGGCACGGCTGGAAGGCAAACTACCAGATTTTACCCGGTAAAGAGAAGGTCGTTGCGGAACTGCAAGCTCTTGCTAAAGATGCTGACCACATTTATCTCGCAACGGATTTGGACCGTGAGGGAGAAGCTATAGCATGGCATTTGCGCGAAATTATTGGCGGTGATGACCAGCGCTTTAGTCGCGTCGTTTTCAACGAAATTACTAAGAATGCGATTCAGCAGGCGTTTGATAAGCCCGGTCAATTAAATATCGATCGCGTTAACGCTCAGCAGGCTCGACGCTTTATGGACCGTGTCGTGGGTTACATGGTCTCTCCGCTATTGTGGAAAAAAATTGCGCGGGGCCTCTCGGCGGGCCGTGTGCAATCTGTCGCGGTACGCTTAGTAGTGGAACGCGAACGCGAAATCAAGGCATTTGTCCCGCAAGAATATTGGGAAGTCGATACAACCCTCACCACACCGAAAGGTGATGAACTACTCATGCGTGTCACGCATAAAAGTGATGCAGCATTTAAGCCGACCAATAAGCAAGAGACGGACTCTGCAGTTAAGCTACTGGAAAAAGCACGCTTCGACGTGCTCGATCGGGAAGATAGACCGACGAGCAGCAAACCCAGCGCACCGTTTATCACGTCGACTCTACAGCAGGCGGCGAGTACACGCCTTGGCTATGGTGTGAAGAAGACGATGATGCTGGCTCAGCGTTTGTACGAAGGTGGCCATATCACTTACATGCGTACTGACTCGACCAACCTCAGTCAAGACGCATTGAGCATGGCACGCGACTATATCCAGTCGGAATTCGGAGACAAATATCTCCCAGACTCAGCGATAGTCTACTCTAGTAAAGATAATGCCCAAGAGGCTCATGAAGCTATCCGTCCTTCCGATATCGTTGTTGAGGCTGAACAACTTAAAGATATGGAAGCCGACGCCCGTAAATTATACCAACTTATTTGGCGTCAATTTGTTGCCTGCCAAATGACACCTGCCCGTTACGATTCCACGACATTAACGGTGAAAGCTGCTGATTTCACGCTCAAAGCGAAAGGTCGTACGCTGCGGTTTGATGGTTGGACTAAAGTGATGCCTGCGTTGCGTAAAAACGACGAAGATATGACGCTTCCGGTTGTCGCAGTCGGCGACTCTCTCGGTTTGAATACGATTATCCCACGTCAGCTGTTCACGAAGCCAGCCGCGCGTTTTAGCGAAGCCTCACTCGTCCGGGAGCTGGAAAAGCGCGGTATCGGCCGACCTTCAACTTATGCATCGATTATCTCGACTATCCAAGATCGCGGTTACGTTCAGGTTGAAAACCGCCGTTTCTATGCGGAGAAAATGGGGGAAATCGTTACCGATCGCTTGGAGGAGAATTTCCAAGAACTGATGAATTACGATTTTACCGCGCGCATGGAAAATCATCTTGACCAGGTTGCGAATAAAGAAGCCGAGTGGAAAGGTGTCCTCGATACCTTCTTTGGCGATTTTACATCGCAATTAACACAAGCGGAAAAAGATCCCGAGGAAGGGGGGATGCAACCTAACCCGATGGTGCTCACCTCCATTGACTGTCCGACCTGTGATCGGGCTATGGGTATCCGCACCGCGACCACAGGTGTTTTCTTAGGCTGCTCGGGCTATGCCTTACCGCCTAAAGAGCGCTGCAAGCAGACCATCAACCTGATCCCAGAAAACGAAGTTTTAAATATTCTGGAAGGTGATGATGCCGAAACCAATGCCTTGCGTGCGCGTCGGCGTTGTGAGAAGTGTGGAACGGCGATGGATAGCTATCTTATCGATGAGAAGCGTAAGCTGCATGTCTGCGGCAACAACCCTTCTTGTGATGGCTATGAAGTGGAAGCGGGGGAGTTTCGCATCAAAGGCTATGATGGCCCAATCGTAGAGTGTGATAAGTGCGGGAATGAAATGCATTTAAAACTAGGCCGATTTGGTAAGTACATGGCATGTACCAATGAAGAGTGTAAAAATACGCGTAAAATTCTGCGTAATGGAGAGGTGGCACCACCGAAAGAAGATCCGGTTCCACTACCTGAGCTTGAATGTGAAAAATCAGACGCTTATTTTGTATTGCGTGACGGCGCCTCAGGGATTTTTCTCGCGGCAAATACTTTCCCTAAATCTCGTGAAACACGTGCGCCACTCATCGAAGAGTTACAGCGCTTCAAGGAGCGCCTACCGGAGAAGTTTATCTATCTGACGGAAGCACCCGCCACGGATCCTCAAGGAAATAAAACGTTAGTAAGGTTTAGTCGTAAAACTAAACAGCAGTATGTCTCTTCAGAGAAAGAGGGCAAAGCGACGAACTGGACACTGTTCTACGTAGACGGTAAGTGGCAAGAAGTTAAGAAATAAGCGCCTTGGTGCATACCTTATCCTAAGGTATGCATTTTTTAATTCTGCAATGTCTCCCCTCCAACGGTTATAACCAATTATTCTTTATCATTATGAATAATGCTATGATGGTTATACTAAATAAAGATTTCCCCTTATGAGTTAGCCTGCCTAGTCTCTACGTCGTCGCGTGTTAAGGAAGAGTAATGAAATTACAGCAGTTGCGTTATATTGTTGAAGTGGTCAATCATAACTTAAACGTCAGTTCGACAGCGGAGGGGCTTTATACCTCACAACCTGGTATTAGTAAGCAAGTTAGGATGCTTGAAGATGAGCTCGGTATCCAGATTTTCGCTCGTAGCGGTAAGCACCTTACCCAAGTCACGCCCGCAGGTCAGGAAATAATCCGTATCGCTCGTGAAGTGCTGTCGAAGGTGGATGCGATTAAGTCGGTCGCAGGGGAGCACACTTGGCCTGACCAAGGCTCACTTTATGTTGCCACGACACATACCCAGGCGCGTTACGCACTGCCTGAGACGATTAAAGGCTTCATGCATAAATACCCGCGGGTATCCTTACATATGCATCAGGGCTCACCGACCCAGATTGCCGAGTCAGTATCTAAAGGTAACGCTGATTTCGCTATCGCTACAGAGGCACTGCATCTTTACGACGATCTAATTATGTTGCCTTGCTATCACTGGAATAGATCGATAGTCGTGCCACCGTCGCATCCTCTGGCGCAGAAAAAAGAAGTAACCATCCAAGAGTTAGCCGAGTATCCACTCGTCACCTACACCTTCGGTTTTACCGGGCGTTCTGAACTCGATACCGCATTTAGTCACGCGGGCTTAACACCCAAAATAGTCTTCACGGCAACCGACGCGGATGTTATCAAAACCTATGTACGCTTAGGCTTAGGTATCGGGGTTATTGCGAGTATGGCGGTGGACCCGATTTCAGATCCTGATTTGGTGGGTATCGATGCCTCGAATATCTTTACACACAGCACGACTAAAATTGGCTTTCGCAGCAGTAGCTTCTTACGTAGCTACATGTATGATTTTATCCAACGTTTTGCCTCACATTTAACGCGCGACGTTGTCGATACGGCCATCGCTCTACGTTCAAACGAGGACGTAGAGGCGATGTTTAAAGATATAAAGCTACCTTTTAAATAGATCCACATCATTATTTGCTCAGTTAACTTTTATTTTGAGCAAGATATTGATCGTAATTATATTGCACCATTGAGCGCTCGGCATACTACGCACCTCCAATAAAAAGAGCACCGTAGAGATTTATGATGACGCATCAATGTAAACACTTAAGCAAAATAGGTAAGACTTGCGCATGGTCAAAGAAGACGGTTTGGTGTGTATGTCTCGGATTTTGCCTTGGCTTTTGGCTACTTGTTGGGTTGGTTTTACGTCAGTTATTGTAGGATGGGCAGTATTGGTCAACCCCACCAATACTGCCCACTTTTTACCGTTAGTCGTTTAAGATGACTACGAGCGGTCGAGTAAGTGGCCCATTTTTTTTGCCTTGGTATCTAAATAATCCGTATTTTTTGGGTTACGTCCGACAAGTAGCGGTACACGCTCACTGATTTTAATTCCAGCTTCGCTAAGTACGCTCACCTTTTTAGGATTATTTGTTATAAGGCGGATCCTGTCGACTCCGAGTAACTTAAGCATATCGGCACAGAAGGTAAAATTGCGTTGATCGGGTGCAAAACCTAAGGCTTCATTGGCCTCGACAGTGTCGTATCCTTTATCTTGCAGCGCATAGGCCTTGATTTTATTGAGTAGACCGATACCGCGCCCTTCTTGACGATGATAGAGCAATATTCCACGCCCCTCTTTCGCAATAGCGTCGAGTGCGGCCTCAAGCTGAAAACCGCAGTCACAGCGCAAGCTAAACAAGGCATCGCCCGTCAAACATTCAGAATGCACACGGGTGAGTACGGGTGCATCGCCACTGATATCGCCAAATACTAGCGCAACATGATCTTTATGCGTTGAAATTTCTTCAAAGCCAACCATTAGAAAATCACCCCATTGCGTAGGGAGTTTGGCTTCTGCTACACGTGTTAATTGCATTACATACCCCGGTATTTGAATTATACTCGTTATTCTTGATGCATCCTGACATTCTGCCATACTCGCGGCGGAAGTAGGTAAGATGTTCATAAAAAAAGCACACTAAGTTACTATTCTTATGGGGAATTATGAGTAAGCAGCTACTTAACGTTTCGCTCGGTGCCGGGTTATTATTGATAGTACCGTTAGTAACGCTTATTTTTGGTTGGCAATGGGATCCCCAACGAACTTCACTTACCGCCTATCCGTTTTACCTGCTAACCCAGACGGTTACTCGCCCTTGGGGAATAATGACGTCGTTAGTATTGGGAACGCTTCTCTATAGCGCCAGTCGTTCTTCTATGCAGAGTCGCGCAGCATGGGCGCTGTTGATAGTGGTGGTGGTCGGGGGAGGGCAAGGCATCAAATCATTATTAAAGCCTTACTTCGCTGAACCTAGGCCTTATGTCGTGAAACTTACGAACGAACTGCACGTTGCACCGAGCGTCTTTTATCAGCAATCCAAGGTAGAACGTCAAGCCCTCATCACTCAGTCATCCGCGTTTTGGCCATCGATTCCTGGCTGGCAACGTACGCACTGGCAACATGAAACGGGTTATTCTTTTCCTTCCGGACACAGTTTCTTCGTGGCAAGCTGGCTGTTGCTCTTCTATGGGCTGATCAGTTTGAGACGGTATTGGCCAGTATTAATCATCGTAACGTTGTGGGCATGGTCCGTGATGTGGAGTAGAATGTTACTCGGTATGCATTGGCCGCGAGACCTCATTGCCTCCGTTAGCATTGCTTGGGTATTTACTTTACTCGTGTTATTTGTTTACCGTCGCTTATGCTCTCGTAAATGAAAGATTTTTGTCCTCAACGATTGTAAAAACGACAATGATCCCCATACTATAAGCAGTAATTGGTAAAAAACATTAACATAATTTGATTAAATGACTCGTTTGCTAGACGAACAGTTTGAAGGGACGCCAAGTGAAATTTAAATATTTGCTAATAGTGATTATCGTTTTATTCGTTTTTGTCGTTTCATTCACGCTTGGAGCGAAAAATGAGCAACTGGTCACTTTTAACTTTTTAGTCGCTCAAGGTACATTTAGGCTTTCCACACTGTTGGCTTCACTCTTTGGTATTGGCTTCCTATTAGGATGGGTGATCTGTGGGGTCTTTTGGCTTCGAGCTCGAGTGGCTCTTGCCCACGCTAAAAATAAAGTAATCAAACTTGAACAACAGCTTAGTAAACAGCCGTAACTGTCTGGCTATAGTGCTAAGCCGCTTAGGATCCTCGCATGCTTGAATTGCTGTTCTTACTATTACCTGTTGCAGCAGCCTATGGCTGGTATATGGGCAGGAGGAGTGCGCAGCAAGGTAAACAACAAGAAGCTAATCGCCTGTCGCGAGAATACGTGACAGGGGTAAACTTCCTCCTCTCCAATCAGCAAGACAAAGCGGTAGACCTTTTCCTAGATATGCTCAAAGAAGACTCCACCGACTTTGAAGCTCACCTAACCTTAGGTAACCTCTTTCGCTCGCGCGGCGATGTCGACCGCGCCATTCGTATTCACCAGTCTTTGATGGAGAGTACCTCTCTGAATTTTGAACAGCGTCTCCTGGCTATTCAGCAACTTGGGCGCGATTATATGGCTGCCGGTCTATATGATCGGGCTGAGGCGATGTTTAAACAACTTATCGCTGAGAACGATTTTAAGGTTAGTGCGTTGAAGCAACTGCTCTCGATTTATCAGCTAACACGCGACTGGCAGCAATCGATTGATACCGCGGAAAAACTGTCTACGGCAGATAAAATACCGCAAGGCACGCATATCGCACATTTCTATTGTGAACTCGCCCTCCAGGCGATGGCGGGTGATGACCTAGACAAGGCATTACTTTTACTGCGTAAAGCCGAGGTATCAGACAGGAAGTGCGCACGAGTGTCGATTATGCTCGGTAGACTGTGGACTGCGAAAGGAGAGCCCGAAAAAACCATCGAGGTCTTCAAGCGTGTTCCCGAACAAGACCCAGAGATGATCAGCGAGGTATTACCCTCTATAAAAGAGGCCTACCAACGACTGTCAGACACAACGCATTGGCGGCATTTTTTAGAACAGTGTGTTTCCGAACACCATGGTAGTATGGCTGAGCTTTACCTCGCAGACGAAATTGAACAAGACCAAGGCTTAGAGCCGGCTCAGCAATTTTTAGAGGCACAATTGCATTCTGCGCCTACCTTGAATGGGTTTCACCGATTGGTCAATTATTACCTCGAAGGGACTGAAGACGGACGTGCAAAAGAAAGTCTTGCGGTACTGCGTGATATGGTCGGCGAACAATTACGTTTAAAACCTCGTTATCGCTGCCAGAAGTGTGGTTTTACGGCGCATGCGATCTACTGGCACTGCCCATCGTGTAAAGGTTGGTCGACGGTGAAACCGATGCGTGGTTTAGACTCGTAGTTTCAAAAAAAGACGCACATTAGTTACAACATACTAGTTGGATAGGGCAAGATCCTAACTTAACCATTGTCACAGTTTTAGTTAAGTAGGTAAAATAGAGCTCTCGGTTGCCAACCTCCAGTAAGGAATATTATGTCCATCGCTTCACCCGTTATTGTGGCCCTCGATTTTGATAATATAGATTCAGCGCTAGCGTTAGCAGATCGTATCGACCCTAAAAGCTGTCGTCTAAAAATTGGTAAAGAGATGTTCACTCGTTATGGGCCTGAGGTGATACATGCCTTACATCGCCGTAATTTCGAAGTCTTCCTTGATCTTAAATTTCACGACATTCCTAATACTGTGGCTAAAGCGGTTACCGTCGCGGCAGATCTTGGTGTATGGATGGTTAATGTCCATGCAGGAGGAGGAGTTCGGATGATGGAAGCCGCTAAACAGGCTTTAGATAAGTTTGGAAGCTCAGCACCGCATCTCATTGCCGTCACAGTACTTACCAGCATGGACCAGACTGACTTACACGGTTTGGGGATTACTGATTCTCCTTCCGCACATGCAGAAAAACTCGCTAAGCTCACTAAAGAGTGTGGAGTAGAGGGTGTGGTCTGTTCAGCCCATGAGGCGGTTCAGTTTAAACAACGCTTTGGTAAAGAATTTTTACTCGTCACGCCCGGTATTCGTCCAGAAGGTAGTGAGCAAGGTGACCAGCGGCGTATTATGACTCCTGTTGAGGCCGTCAGTGCTGGCGTTGATTATATGGTTATTGGTCGTCCAATTACTCAATCGGCTAGTCCAGAACAGGCATTGAAAGGTATTTTAGCTTCATTGGAATCAACGTCATGAAAAATGATAATCCACTCGTCTATTCTACAGAGAGCGGTAGGATCACCGAGGAAAAAACGGTATTTCCACGGCCTAAGGGAGATGGTGTTGTTCGTATTAGCCGCCAAACAAGTGGCCGTAAAGGTAAAGGAGTAAGTATCATTACTGGCTTGGATATGGATGATGCTGCTTTAACGCGATTTGCGGCTGAGTTGAAGAAAAAATGCGGCTGTGGGGGCACGGTAATAGAGGGGATGATTGAGATTCAAGGCGATAAACGCGAATTTTTGAAAGGCTATCTGGAACAGAAGGGCTTTAAGGTTAAATTGTCCGGCGGCTGATTTTCATAGAATAGGCCGGGCCGGAATGTCCCGGCCTATCATTAGTGTCCGGCTTGGTGCCCAATAACTCCACCCAGTGCTGCGCCGCCTAGAGTACCTAGGCCATCACCATGGGTTAATACCGAGCCACCGATCGCACCAAGACCTGCGCCAATTGCCGTATTACGGCTTCTCTTGTCCCAATTTGAACATCCGCTCAATACGGTGACTAACGCTACAGCAAGTACCGCTTTATTTATCGTATTACGCTTAACTTTCATATTTTGTCCTCGTTGAATACTCGTCATGATTTATTAAACCACTATGAATACCCTGCTATTTACAATTAAGGTGATTGTGGAGCATTTTAATTTGCTGCCTAGCTATAATATAGGTGAATTCTCTTAAATTTAGCGCACTCTATTTTATTTCACGATTAAATACTGGAGGTTTTATCATTCAGAAGGTGGCTTTACTCCATACCACAGCCAAATGAGGATAAAAAAAACCACCTGGGTAGGTGGTTTTGAGAGAGGGGACGACTAGGCTACTGGTCGGGCAACCACTGAACGTGTTTCCATCCTGACTTCGGCGATGGTGACTTCAATGATATCTGTCACCCGATAACGCTCCTCACCCTTAACCAGGGCGGTACCCAGCTCTTGGCTAAGCACTAGCTCATCACGCACAGCATGAATAAATGGCGCAGGAATAAATGCGACAGCGCCATTATCGGCTAAGCGAACACGCATTCCACCACGGCTGATATCGATAATTTCAGCATTGAATTTCTGCTCAGTACCGGCGAACGGCGCTAAATAACGCGCATATAACCAATCCCCGACATCACGCTCAGCCATGCGGTGCTGGCGACGGCGCTCAGACATACGAAGGGTTAAGGCTTCTTCCGGTTTAGCATTCTGTTCATTTAGAATAATCGACTTCAGTAAACGATGGTTGACCATGTCACCATATTTACGAATTGGCGATGTCCATGTCGCGTAGGCATCCAAACCTAAACCGAAGTGCGGGCCTGCTTGCGTTCCAATTTCAGCGAAAGACTGGAAACGACGAATACGGCTATCAAGATATTGAGTTGGTTCTTCGTCCAGACGGCGGCGGAGAACTTTAAACCCTTCTAGCGTCGCAATAGCGGTAGGATCGACGGTAATTCCATGATTAGCGAGAATGGCGCTTGCTTGTTCAGCATTTTGCTCATCAAACCCACTATGTAGGTTATAGATACCAAACCCGAGTTGGTCACGAAGTACTTCGCCTGCAACGATATTGGCCGTTATCATCGCTTCTTCAACCATTTTGTTCGCGACACGACGTTGCTCGGTGATGATCTCTAGCACTTCACCTTTCTCACCGAGTACAAAGCGGTAATCAGGGCGGTCGCGGAATACTAGTGCGTGGGTTTTACGCCATTGATGACGAGTCGAACAGAAACGCTGTAATAGCGTAATTTGCTGTGCGATCGCGTCGCTCTCTGGCTGCCACTCACCGCTGTTTTCTAACCAATCCGAAATGTTGTCATAAACAAGTTTCGCTTTTGACTCAATCCATGCAGCATAAAACGCTGGCTGACCGACTAAAGCACCTTCGCTATCAATAACAATATCGCAGGCGAGCACAGGCCGCTTAACGTTAGGCCGTAATGAGCAGAGGTCATCAGACAGCTCACGCGGTAACATTGGGATATTGAAGCCAGGCAGATAGTTGGTAAAAGCACGCTCTGCTGCAATATCGTCTAACGGCGTATTCGGCATGACCCAAGCTGTAGGGTCAGCAATCGCGACAGTTAGGCTCAGTTGGCCATTATCCAGTTCGCGAGTGAATAGGGCATCATCCATATCCTGCGTTGAGGCGCTATCAATAGTCACAAATTCAAGGGCGGTGAGATCGCGGCGCTCTAATTGCTCGGGCTGGAATTCAGGTAACTCAGCTTCTGGGGCGCTACGGCCTAGGTTGTGACGTGACAGTGTCACCCACCAAGGTGCAAGGTGATCATCTCCGACCGTAATGAATTCTGTAAGCTCAGCGTAGAAACCCCGATCGCCTTTCAGCGGGTGACGTTTCATCTCTGCTACAGCCCAATCGCCAGCAACGAAGTCATGGTCGACACCTCGAGCGGCTCGGCACTGGATAGCTTCTTTAAGTAACGGATGGTCAGGAATAATTGATAGCCGATCATCTTTTTTCTGGATTCTACCCACGAAACGGCTGAGGAAAGGTTCAATCAGTTTTTCTGGCTCGGCACTCTCTTTATCTTTATTTGAGTGGATTACCGCGCTAATTTTGTCGCCATGCATGACTTTTTTCATCTGCGGCGGGGGAATGAAGTAGCTTTTTTGGCCTTCTACTTCTAAAAATCCGAACCCTTTATCGGTTCCTTTGACCACACCCTCAACACGAGGAGTCTGATCATGCAGTGTCTGTTTTAGCTGCGCCAGCAGCGGATTATCTTGAAGCATAGTTTTCAGTCATCAGTGGCTAATTGGCGGCAACCAGTTTTACGCGAATCGGTGCTCTGCGGCAAGACATTAATCGCGCAATTAGCAAGTGGGGATGGAAGCATCGGGGAAATAGGCAGGTAATCAATATACCTGCCTGAAAAGAGACTTATTTCAATTCTAATTCATTCATTGCTGCAATGCTGAAACCGCCGTCAACGTGTACAACTTCGCCGGTAATACCGCCAGCAAGGTCTGAACATAAGAAGGCAGCAGAGTTACCCACATCTTCGATAGTCACGGTACGACGGATAGGGGTCACGGCTTCACAGTGAGACAGCATCTTACGGAAATCTTTGATACCCGATGCCGCAAGTGTGCGGATTGGGCCCGCTGAAACTGCGTTTACACGAACACTGTCCGGTCCCATAGCATTAGCCATATAACGGACGTTCGCTTCAAGTGATGCTTTGGCTAAGCCCATAACATTATAGTTAGGGATTGCGCGCTCTGCACCCAAGTAGGACAGTGTGAGTAAGGCAGCGTTCGGATTTAGCATCGCGCGGCACTCTTTTGCCATGGCGACAAAGCTATAAGCGCTGATGTCATGGGCAATTTTGAATCCTTCACGGGTTACCGCATTCACGTAGTCGCCATCTAATTGGTCTGCTGGAGCAAAACCAATTGAGTGCACAAAACCATCAAACTGCGGCCAGGTTTTCGCTAATTCAGCAAACAGCGTTTTGATGCTTTCATCTTCAGCAACATCGCAAGGCAGGACGATATCAGAACCGACTTCTTTAGCGAATTCTTCAACACGACCTTTAAGTTTATCATTTTGATAGGTGAATGCGAGTTCAGCGCCTTGTTTGTGCATCGCTTGAGCGATACCCCAGGCGATTGATAACTTACTTGCGACACCTGTGATAAGAATGCGTTTACCTGAAAGAAAACCCATAATTTTGATCCCTTAACTATCAGTATTGTTGGCAGATACTGGCTCTGCGAAAAAGTTGGCGGGATTCTAACACGACTTTTCTGCCATAGGCTAATCTGGTGCAACTTATGGCGAAATTATCGCCAGTGTTAGTAATCATTACGCCACGCGTCAGAGGTTAACTCGCTACCAAAATGGCTATTAATGAGTTTTCTTGTGAGATCATGGAGCGGACAGGCTAGCACGTCTGCAGTACCGCCTCGTTCCACAATTTCCCCTTCACGCATGACCACAAGAGAGTCACTCACATGTTTCATCATTCCGATTTGCTGAGTAACGTAAATATAAGACAGCCCATCGCGCTCTTGCAGCTCCAACATTAGGTTAATCAGTTGAGAGCGCATGGTCATATCGAGCGATGTCATGGCTTCATAGGCGATCAATATTTTAGGCTGTAAGATGAGGGCACGAGCTAAGGCGAGACGTTGTCGCTGGCCGGGGGCCAACATATGCGGATAAAGCCCCGCATGCTCTTTAAGTAGACCTACTTTTTTTAAGGTTATTATAATGTGCTGATAACGGGCTTCATCGGTCAATTCACAGTTTAAGCGCAGAGGGAGATCGATGATCTGACTAACGCGTTGTCGCGGATTGAGCGATGCGGTAGGGTCTTGCAATATCATCCGGATAAGTGGGCTACGAAAGCGGTAATCGCCATAGACCAGTTGCTGATTATTAATTAATATCTCGCCAGATGTTGGTGCCACCATTCCTGCCAGCATTTTGGCTAGGGTTGACTTCCCTGAACCATTTTCGCCGATAATCGCGAGCGTTTGCCGTTCCTTCAGCGTAAAGCTTACGTCTTTGACCGCTTCGATCTGTTGAGAGCGAAATAAGCCGGTTTTATAGCGATAGATTTTGCTCAGATTCCTGACTTCTAACAGGGTTTCTAACATGGCTAATTCTCGATATTCAACGGAAAGTGACAGGCATATTGGTGATGCTTAGTGCCTGAAAGCGCCGGGCGAACAATGCACTCGCGCTGGCCATAAGGGCAGCGAGGCCCTAATCGACAACCGATGGGCAGATGTTCTAAAGACGGAATCGAGCCGTTAAGCGTGTTTAGGCGGCTTTTATGCGGTAAGGGCTGGCCAAAATCAGGCATCGCCCGCATTAATGCTTGCGTGTAAGGGTGGTGAGGCGTCGCGACCAGCTCCCGGCTCGTAGCGGTTTCAACGGTCTGACCACAGTACAGCACCTGAATGCGATTAGACCATTGACTTACGGTACGAAGATCATGGCTGATCAATAAAATGGTCGTATTGTTGTTCTGATTTAAGCGCCTTAATAGTCTAAATATCTGGTCTTGAGTCGTGGATTCCATCGCATTAGTTGGCTCATCCGCAATCAGTAACCGTGGTTGACTCGCGAGGGCAATGGCGATCATGACCTTTTGACACTCACCTTCTGTCAATGCGTAAGGATAGCTACGCATAATATCGCGGTGATCGCGAATACCGACGCGGTGTAGGATATCGATGACTTTCTCTTTACGCCACGGCAGTAACTTTTTATACCAAGGCCCTTTAAAACTCGAGCGTGGGATAGCCTGTTTGAGTTGGCGGCCAATTGAGGCTGAAGGGTCGAGACAGGCTTGCGGCTCTTGAAAGATCATCGAGATATGGCGACCAATAACGCGACGTCTTTCGCGTGGGGTTAAGCGCAGGAGGTCGATCTCCCCAAACCGCATTCGGTCGGCGGTAATGCGCCAGTTATCTGAGGTAACGCCGCAAATTGCCTTGGCGACCAAACTTTTCCCCGAGCCAGACTCACCGACTAATCCCAAAATCTCGCCTTCGTTTAACAGCAGATTGACGCGGTCCACCGCTTTAATCGGTTTATCATCATTAATAAACTCAATCGTTAGGTTACGGATATCGAGAAGAGGCATTTATTTCACTCCCTCATCAACGGCACGGCGGATGCCTTCGCCGAGAAGATTGATCACCAGAATAGCGCACATGATTGCAGCGCCCGGAAGCATCACCGTCCAAGGCGCGACATAAATTAGCTCTAACGAATCCCCTAACATGGTTCCCCATTCAGGCGAAGGGAGTCGCGCCCCTAAGCCGAGAAAACCTAATGCTGAAATATCGAAAATAGCAATTGAGAAACAGCGGGTGAGGTCGCTAACGATAATAGGCAGAATATTCGGGAGAATTGTGCCTTTTAACAGTAACAGCGGACTTGCACCGTCCATTTTGGCGGCGACAACATATGCTTCGTTCATCTCTTCACGAATAGCGAGATACAGGGTGCGGATCATTCTCGGCATCAAAGCCAACCATACTGCGTGCATCGCATGCCCGAGCGTCGGTCCAAGAAATGCCACCACAATGATTGCTATGATAAGGGAAGGTAGAGAAAGCGCGATATCGAGAAAGTGATTAATCGTCGCAGACCGTAATCCACGAGTCATACCCGCCAAAATACCCAGTAAAAAGGCTCCAGCTGCTGCAAAGAGTGTTGCGACAAATGCGCCGCCAAGGGTAGGCAATGTTCCTGCTAGCAAACGGCTTAACAGGTCTCTACCTAAATCGTCGATCCCAAGGAAAAAAGAGACATCACCATAGCGCGACCACGAAGGTGGAAGTAACTGATAACTAATAAACTGCTGGTCTACACCGTAAGGAGCGAGGAGTTGCCCGAAAATACAGAGTAGAAGTAGGGCGCAACTTCCATAAAAGCCAACCATAGCGGAAGTATCACGATAGAAGAAGCGCCAGGCACGTCGAAAAGCGCCGGGTACTTTCTGTTCCTGATAAATTTTATCGATTGGCATACCATTCCTTATGCTTCAGTGGATTGATCATCGCGCCAACGATGTCTGCCAACATATTGATGAAAATAACTAGGCTACCCAGGGTCATTACGCCCGCTGAGATAGCATTATAGTCTGCCTGACGAACCGCCGTGATCAGCCAGCGTCCAATACCCGGCCAATTGAAAACTGCCTCGGTGATCATCGCCAGCGTTAATAGCGTCGAGAACTGCAAGCCGAGATGCGGGATAACCGGGGGTAATGCATTGTGCAGCACGTGACGACGGACGACGGTAAAACGTGAGAGGCCACGAATTACCGCCGCTTTGATGTAACCTTGATGAATAACTTCAAGGGTACTGTCGCGCATTAGGCGAATAAGCTCGGTCATTGGTACGATAGAAAGTGTCACGACAGGCAGGACAAGATGACGCATGACACTTAATAGCATCTCATGACGTAAAGGAGAGTGGGATAGCCACGCGTCGAGGAGTGCTGAGCCGGTGATCGAGGGAGCTGGATAGAGAAGGTTAATTCGACCGGACACAGGAAACCAGCCTAATGTCAGCGAGAACAATAGTGTGAGGAGTAACGCCAGCCAGAAGACGGGTATTGAGAAGCCCAACAACGCGAAGCCGCTGATCAGCTTATCCTGCCATTTATGGCGATGGATCGCCGCGATAATGCCAAGTGGTAAACCGACTAGAGTTGCCAATACTGCGGCTAAGATGCACAGTTCGAGGGTTGCCGGAAACACCTCTAGCAATTGCTTGCTCACAGATTGCCCATTAATGCTCGACACACCAAAGTCGAAGTGCCACAGTCCTTGCAGCCAAAAACTATACGCATCGCTCAAGGTTGCACCTTGTAGAGGGGCATGAGGCGTGTAGTAACAAAGGCTAAAGCTCACCCAAGAAAGTAATAGTAAAGTGATTAACAATAAAACAAGTCGTCGTACGATGTAGAGGCTCATGGGGTCTCCCCGTTTGATGCATCACGATATACGCCTGCAAATGAACTGTTCCCAAAAGGACTAAGCACTAGCCCCTTGATATCGTATCGATAAGCTTGCAATCGTAGTGAGGAGGCAAGCGGAAGGATAGGGAGCTGTTGCGCTAAGATTTGTTGTGCTTGGCGATAATAATCGATTCGCCCTGAGAGTTGTTGAGAAAGCAGGGCCAAATGTAGCGTGTCATCGAAGGTTTCATTACACCAGTGGGCATAATTGGTTCCTGACTCGATGGCTGCACAGCTGAGCATCGGACGGAAGAAACTGTCCGGATCATTACTGTCAGTACTCCAGCCTCCCAAGGTAAGATCGTGATTCATCGCCATTAGCTGATTCTCTTGAAAGCGGCCTTCAACGGGCTGGATGTCGACATGCACACCGACACGAGCAAGGTCGGCTTGAATCAATTCTGCTGTTTTTAATTGGCTAGGATTCCATGGCTCGGAAGCGACCGGGACAAGCATTTTCAAATGGAGATCGTGAATTTTCAATTGTTCGAGACGCTGCCTAGCCGCTTTTGGATTGTACTCCGTCACTTTAGCGTCATTATCATAGGCCCAAGAGGCTCTAGGTAATACCGATGCAGCGGTTTCTGCAGTACCGTAATAGATCGAGGCCATTAAACGCTCGTTATTGATGGCCAAGGAGAGCGCTTTGCGAATCTCTACGTTATCGAGTGGCGGCCTGCGGGTATTAAAAGCGAGAAATGCCATATTCATACCTGGGCGTAACGTCATTCTAAGACGCGGGTCATCGCGTAATATCGTCAGTTGGCTCGCGGCAGGATAGGCCAATACATCACACTCCCCAGTCAGCAGTTTTGAGAGACGCCCCGTTCCCCCCGCACCTAAATCGACCACCACTTGCCGTAAGCGTGGTACACCCTTCCAATAATGGGGATTACGCTGCAGGCGAACGAATTGTCCACTGCGATATTCACTCAGTTGGAAAGGCCCCGTTCCCACCGGTTGACGATCTAGACGTTCTTGCTGGCGCTCGTCACTGAGTTGCTGCGCATATTGGGCAGACAAAATAGGCGCGTAATGTGTCGCAATATGCCATAGGAAGCTAGCATCCGGGTGAACGAGTTTAATCTCTACGGTATAGGTATCGATTTTCTTGACTGACTGCACACTGTCTGCAAATTGTAAGCTATCAAAATAGGGGTAGTGACCCCCATTAATGGAATGCCATGGATGATGCTTATCGAACATTCGTGCGAAGCTAAATACCACATCTTCTGCATTAATTGGACGAGTCGGGGTAAACCAGGCGGTATGCTGAAAAGACACATCACGACGAAGATGAAAGATAAAGGTAGACCCTTCATCTTTTACCTCCCAACGAGGGATAAGGCGAAATGTATAGGGGTCAACATCCAACAGACGGTCATAGAGTTGTGCGGATAGGGTATCGACTATCACGCCACCACTTGCGAGTTGAGGATTGAAGGTGTTCACCTCACCGTTTACACAGTAGACGATGCCTGTATTTGAAGTGGCGGAGGCAGGACAAAGGGCAGCAGTCGCGCACAACACCCCAACACTGGCGAGTAAAACACGTAAGATTTTCGTCATAAGGGACTAAAGTAATGAGCCATTAAGTAATTTTACCCTAAGCAGTCATTAAAACCAATCGAAGGGCAATAAAGGGAGGCATAACTATTCTTAAAAAAGAATGAGAAACATTTGCATATCGTAATGATAATGATTACTATCAAAATATCTGGTGATGACAGGTTATCAGATACGACATTGCTCACATTGCTTCTAGTATTTCTTGCCCGCTGACCGCGGGCTTTTTTTTATCCCATTTCTACTCGTGTGCACGATGTTTTTTTAACAGTGCTCGAAACTGATGATAGCTCAGTCCCAGCGCTTTAGCCGCTTGGGTGTGTTGCGCAAACTGACGTAAGCTTTCTGTCAGTAAAGCGCCTTCCTGCTGAGTCTGCCAGGCTCGTAAATCGAGGGGAAGCGCTGGGAGCTCTGCATCCCCGAAAGCGAGCGGAATTGTAGTCTTATCGCGACGGAAAGGGGACAGGATCATCTCGGCTAGAGGTTTATCTAGCGTCTGGTTGCGATAGATCGAGCGCTCGACGACATTCTTTAACTCACGCACATTACCCGGCCAAACGGCATTGAGTAACTGTTGTTCAGCATAATGACTGAAACCCGGGAAGTATGGGCGTTTGAGTTCACGACACATCTGCATGGCGAAATGATTAGCTAAAGGTAAGATATCCGCTTGCCGGTCTCGTAATGGAGGGACGTAAATGACATCGAATGCCAGTCTGTCTAGCAGATCAGCACGGAATTTACCGGTTTCGACTAGCTTCGGTAAATCTTCGTGAGATGCACAAACAACGCGTACATCTACATTCAGTGTGGAGTTCCCGCCCAATCGTTCGATTTCACCATATTCAATTGCGCGCAACAGTTTCTCCTGTACTGACAGGGGGGCATTGCCGATCTCGTCCAAGAACAGTGTGCCATGATTTGCGCGCTCAAAGCGTCCTAAGTGGCGCTTTTGCGCCCCGGTAAAGGCGCCCGTTTCGTGCCCAAATAACTCAGAATCGAGTAAGTTCTCATTAAGTGCGGCGCAGTTGAGCGTGATAAAGCTCTCCTCCCAACGAGGTGATAAATAGTGTAACCGTTGGGCAACCATTTCCTTACCGCTGCCTCGCTCTCCTTGAATGATGACGGGTTTATTGAGAACCGCTAGGGAGGAAACGTGCTCAAGCATAGTGAGAAAACTTTCCGCTTCACCAAGGACATTTTCGTGCTGCATAATTGGTTAATTTCACTAATTATTGGTTAATTTAACTATTTTACGCGAAATGCGGTGGAATGCATCTACGTAAATCCTTTAATATTCAAGTGGTTAATTGTTGGCATGCTAATTGCTATCGCTATTCGGTCATCAACTTAGTAGAGGAACAACTCAATGGGTATTTTTTCGCGCTTTACCGACATCATTAACTCGAACATTAATACGCTACTCGAAAAGGCCGAAGATCCTCAAAAAATGGTCCGGCTCATGATCCAAGAAATGGAAGATACGTTAGTTGAGGTTCGTACCCACTCAGCCAAAGCCTTAGCAGAGAAAAAAATGCTACAACGACGTATTGATTCTGCAGGGGTACAGGCCGACGAGTGGCAACAGAAAGCAGAGCTTGCGGTGAGAAAGGAAAAAGAAGAGTTGGCAAGAGCTGCCTTGCTCGAAAAACAAAAATTAACCCAATTAGCCGAGAAATTGCAGGCTGACGCGACCATTCTTGACGAAAATATTGCGAAGATGAAAAGTGAAACGGTCGAGTTAGAGACCAAATTAACGGAGACACGTGCTCGTCAACAAGCGTTAACGCTGCGTTACCAAACGGCTTCTACCAGTCGTCAAATTCGCCAGCATGTCGATAGCGGTAAAATAGAAAAAAATCTTGCACGATTTGAATCGTTCGAACGCCGTATCGATCATATGGAAGCCGAGGCAGAAGTGTTGAAATCGAGCAGCATGGCGAGTCTTGACCAGCAGTTCTCTGAGCTGAGCGCTGACGATGAAATTAGCCAGCAACTGGCGAAGATTCGCCAACAAGTTGCGAAATCTGAATAGGTTATAGGTCGCTGCTAAAAGATAAGGAGTATTGATGAGTGGATTTTTATTAAGTATCCCCCTTACGCTATTCATCGTGTTTATCGCGCCGCTATGGCTTTGGTTACACTATAGCCAACGCGGAAAACTTTCGAATAAGCTTTCAGCAAAAGAGATTATGCAGATTGAGCAGTTGAAACAAGAGGCTGACCGTATGCAGAATCGTATAACGGCCTTAGAGGCTATCCTTGATGCCGAAAATCCGGAATGGAGACAATCATGATTAGACTTCCGTTTATCAGTGATAAACCCTTGTATCTTAACAAAGAGCAGGGGAAGATCTTAGGCGTTTGTGCCGGGATTGCCGACTACACGGGCTTACCGGTAAATCTAGTACGCTTGATTGGCGTTATTTCAACGTTTGGACTCTTTTTTGTCACGCTAATTGTCTATGTCGCACTCGGTTTTATTTTGGATAAAAAACCTCATAGTAGTGTTCAAGAAAGCGCTACACTTTCAATTGATGAGATATTAAGTCAGGCCGATCAGACCTTGAAAGAAAGTGAGCAACGCTTACGGAAAATGGAAGGGTACGTGACGTCTGAAACGTTTTCGGTACGCAGCCGCTTTCGCAAACTTTAATCGCGACTGGCCGACGCATCGACCACACTAGTGAGGTAATTATGAATAAACAATGGCAAAACTCGGCAAAACGGCGGGTTAAACCGGCCCTCAAGTCGGTGGGGAAATTTGTATTAATTAATGCCGTCACTTTTGGTCCTGCAGGAGTAGCAGGGTGGGCGGTAAAATCGGTCTCGAAAAAGCCAGTGCGGCTGTTTCTCGGTATGGTACTTGAACCGTTACTCAGCAAAGTGATGAAAAGAGTTTCCGCAAAACTACTAAAAGAGCAGCATGAAAAATATCCAAAATGAGGTGATGTCTTGGGTGCAGCGTAGCACCGATCAACATTTATGCCTGGCGGTAACGGGCCTAAGTCGAAGTGGTAAAACGGCGTTTATCACTTCCTTAGTGAATCAACTTCTTTCGGTTGATCATGGGGCTCGTCTGCCACTTTTCACGCCTGCTCGTGAAGGAAGGATCATCGGTGTTAAGCGTGTCCCCCAGCGTGATCTTGCCACCCCGAGTTTCAGTTATGATCGGGGTATCGCTCAACTCTTTGGGCAACCAGCAAGTTGGCCGACCCCAACCCACGGGGTGAGCAAGATTGAACTGGTGATCCGTTACCGTCCTCAGAATTCACTGAAACGCTTTATTAAAGAGACCGCGTCCCTACACTTGGAAATCATTGATTACCCAGGTGAATGGTTATTAGACCTCCCCATGTTAGGCCAGACTTATGCCCAGTGGTCAACGCAAATGCGCGATTTAGTGACCGCTGAGCGCGAGCAATGGGCCTCATCATGGCAGGAAGCTTGCGCTGATTTAGATCCCCATGCCCCTGCCGATGAACAGCTGCTCGCAGACATAGCACAGCGCTGGACCGATTATCTGCACCGCTGTAAAGCCGAGGGTTACCATTTTATTCAGCCGGGACGCTTTATTCTACCGGGTGAAATGACAGGTGCTCCTGCGCTGCAGTTTTTCCCTTGGCCTTTTGCGGGTACTCCTGATCCGCAACATGATAACTACGATAAAACCTCCACTTATGCGACATTGGCACGGCGTTACGACTTCTATTGCCAGCATGTGGTGAAGAAATTCTATAGAGAGTATTTCTTAAGATTTGACCGTCAGATTGTGTTAGTCGACTGCCTACAACCGCTAAACAGCGGGGCAAATGCTTTCAACGATATGCGGTTAGCATTAACGCAGCTAATGCATAGTTTCCATTATGGCCAGCGTTCGTTATTTAGACGTCTATTTTCACCAGTTATCGACAAACTCCTGTTTGCCGCGACTAAAGCGGATCATGTCACCAGCGATCAACACACTAATTTAGTCTCTCTACTCCGTCAGGTTACTCAAGCGGCTTGGCAGAATGCTGCCTTTGAGGGCGTTAAGATCGAGTGTCTAGCATTAAGTGCTATTCAAGCAACGCGTCCGGGATTGATTGAATACCAGCAACAGCAAGTGCCCGCATTACGAGGCCGTCGCTTAACCGATTACCAGCCGGTATCGCTCTATCCGGGGGAAGTCCCCTCACAACTTCCGACGCCCTCATTCTGGGAAAAACAAGGTTTTCAGTTTGAAAATTTCACGCCTCTTGAGATGCAAGCTGATGCGCCTTTACCGCATTTACGTATGGATAATGCGTTAGATTTTTTACTTGGAGATAAATTGAAATGAAGGGTAATGACGTCAAGCCGCGTATCGATTTTACAGAGACCCCTTCTGAGCCGCAGGCTGAAACGATTAAAACCGCCTACCATTTTGATGAACAACATGCGGAACAGCATTTTATTGCAGAACCGTCAGGGGTTGATGAGCCGATCGACGGCGAGCATCAACTCACCTTAGAACAGAGCCTACGTCCTAAACTTCCGCTGTGGGGCCGCCTGTTACTTATCGGTATGAGTATTTTACTGGTGAGCGGGATTGCCCAGTTAGCGCAAACTCTATTCGTGGCATGGCAGGATAGCCAATGGCTGACTTTCGCTACGACCTCGGCGGGTATCCTGATTATTATTGCGGCCCTCAGCGCTTTGCTACGCGAATTCTTGCGGTTACGGCGGTTGAAAAAGCAAATGCATATTCATCAGGAGGCGCAACAGCTCCTCGCGAGCGAAGGCCAACATAGTAGTGTGGTGTTCTGCGAAAAGTTGATCCAGAATGCGGGATTAGCCGCCGAGCATCCTGCCGTTCTTCAATGGCGAGCTGCACTCGACCCGGGGCTGAGTAATAAAGAAGTGATCCTTCTCTATTCAAGAATCGTTCAACCTACCTTCGATCAACAGGCGCGACGTTTAATTCGTCAAACAGCAACCCAATCCGCGTTGATGATCGCCGCCAGTCCTTACGCATTAGTGGATATGGGATTAGTCGCATGGCGGAGTTTACGTATGGTGAATCAGATTGCTCGCCTTTACCAAGTGGAGCCCGGCTATCTCGGACGTATTCGATTACTTCGCTCTATCCTGCTTAATATGGCTATCGCGGGGGCGAGTGAATGGATCCAAGAGGCGGGGATCGATTGGCTCACGCAAGACTTGGCGGCACGGCTTTCTGTTCGAGTCGCCCAAGGAGTCGGCGTAGGGGTTTTAACTGCGCGCTTAGGGATAAAAACAATGACCCTCTGTCGCCCGATCCCGTGGGGCGAAGATGAGGCACCCAAAGTAAGTGAGTTTCGTCGGGGGTTAATCGCCGATTTAGGTGATAAGCTACGCGCCCGTAAACCGAATCAGGGATAATAGTCGCTGAAGTGTCAACTTTTCATGACAGAAATATTCTGCTTTATCCCTAGCTAGCGTATACTGTAACTATCACGCTGTTAGGGAGAGTTGCCATGCGTTTAGAAGTACAATGCCAAGACCGTCAAGGACTTGTTCGCGAGTTGCTAGACTTATTAGTTAAACGCGGTATCGATCTCTACGGTATTGAGATTGGCGAGAATTATACGGTCTACTTACGCTTTAGCTCGGTAGAGTTCGACGACTTTAGTGGGTTGATGGCGGAAATAAGGCGCACATCTGGCGTTAGCGATGTGCGACGCGTCAACCATATGCCGTCGGAACAGTCCTCCCATGCTTTACACGCTTTAGTTAATAGTCTGCCCTATCCCGTGCTGTGTACTGATTTGAAGGGGCGTATCGAGCTGTGTAATCTCCCCGCGCAGCAACTCTTCTCACTGGGTAGCAAACCCGTAAGTCACTCTCTCTCAGCGCTGATCCCGACTATCGACCCAACATCTTTGCAGTCGAAAAAAACCATCCCGATCACGTTACAAGGCCGCGACTTCCTACTAGAGGTTTGTCCACTTTTCTTGCCAGATGATGAAACATTACAGGCGCAGTTAACGGGTAGTTTAGTGATCTTTAAGCCGGTCTCGCAGGCAAAGCCGGGGCCAGAGCACAACGACTACGATACTGAAGGGGCTTTTAACCACGTCATTGCTGAAAGCCCTAAGATGCGCCAAGTCATACAGCGCGCAAAAAAGCTGGCGATGCACGATGCTCCCTTATTAATTATCGGTGAGACGGGTACGGGAAAAGATATTATTGCGCGGGCATGCCACCAACAAAGCCCTCGGCATAATCACCCGTTCTTAGCCTTAAATTGTGGGTCATTGCCCGATGATGTGGCGGAGAGCGAGTTATTCGGCCATGCTGCTGGCGCTTATCCGAACGCCGTCGATAGCCAGAAAGGTTTCTTTGAACAGGCGGCGGGTGGTTCAGTATTTCTCGATGAAATTGGCGAGATGTCGCCTAGCCTCCAAACCAAACTCCTGCGCTTCCTCAATGATGGCACATTTAGACGTGTCGGGGACGAGCATGAGGTGCATGTGGATGTGCGGGTTATTTGCGCCACGCAGAAAAATTTACAAGAACTCGTCGAACAAGGCGCTTTCCGTGAAGATCTCTTTTACCGATTAAACGTGTTATCGCTACAACTGCCAGCATTGCGTGAACATCCGCAAGACCTTATGCCTTTGGCAAGTTACTTTGTCGCACGTTTTGCCGTTGAGCAAAACACTGCTGTCCCGCGCCTTTCGCCATCACTATCTGCTCATTTAGCACGTTACGATTGGCCAGGTAACATTCGTCAATTAAAAAACTGTCTTTATGCTGCGATGACCCAATTCGAAGGGGATGAGTTGAAGCCGCAAGATGTTGTGCTGCCGAGTTTTACTCATGATGAAGAGCTGGATATTTTACAACTCGAGGGCACGTTAGACGAGATCAATGGACGGTTTGAGCGTTCAGTACTCGCTAAGCTTTATACCAGTTATCCCAGTACACGAAAGTTAGCCAAGCGGCTTGGGGTTTCCCATACGGCGATCGCTAATAAATTAAGAGAATATGGTGTGGGTCAGAAGGGAACGGAATAGGTAGGCAAGAATAAGGCCAAACATAGCTTGGCCTTAATATTTTACTTGAGGCTGGCTAACGCAGCGTCGTAGTCTGGCTCTTGTGCAATTTCAGGCACTAATTCGCTGTATAACACTTCATCTTGTTCATTGAGCACAACCACTGCGCGTGCGGTCAGTCCCGCGAGTGGGCCGTCTTGGATATCGACTCCCCACGCTTGCTTGAATTCAGGGTTACGGAAGGTTGAAAGGGACTCGACATTCTCTAAGCCATCTGCGGCACAAAAGCGAGATTGCGCGAAGGGTAAATCTGCCGACACGCAAATAACAACGGTATTCGCCAGTTCCGATGCTAATTGATTAAACTTACGTACTGATGCAGCGCAAACACCGGTATCAACACTTGGGAAAATATTAACGACTTTACGTTTACCTGTATAAGCAGCTAGGCCAACGTCGGCCAAGTCTTTATTAGTAAGGGTAAAGGAGGGTGCTTGAGTGTTAGCGGTGGGAAATTGACCAGCAACCTGAATTGCTGAGCCTTTTAACGTAACAGACTGGGACATAGTAGTTTCCTTCAGTAGAAATTTGCGTCCCTAATTAGTAGGAACTTTAATGAGTTAACCTCACTTTTATGACATACTTTTGCCGTTTAATCGAGAGCTTAATACTAAACCGCTGCATCACGTAGGACAGGGCGGTTACTCAAGAGTAAGGAATAGCGTTTATGCGTGATCATCGGTTTGTTGTGGTGACGAGTTTGTTATCGCTGTGTTTACCTACCAGCGTTTGGGCGCAGCTTGAAGTCTTGGCGTCCAAGCAAGAGATTATTCGTCAAATTAAAGATGAACCGGCATCCCTAGACCCGGCTCAAGCGGTGGGATTACCTGAAATTCCAATTTTACGTGATCTCTTTGAAGGCTTGACTAACCAAGATGCGCAGGGCCAACCCGTGCCGGGCGTTGCGAAAAGTTGGCATAGTAGCGATCAAAAGGTCTGGGTATTTGCGTTACGCAAAGAGGCTAAGTGGTCAAACGGTGATCCGGTTACGGCGAAGGATTTTGTCTACAGTTGGCAACGGATGGTGGATCCTAAAACCAGCTCGCCCTATGCATGGTTTCCCGCACTCGCTGCGATTGATAACGCGTCTGCCATCACGGCGGGCAAAAAGCCCGTATCAAGCTTAGGCGTGGTTGCCACCGATGATTATCACTTAAAGGTGACCCTCGAGCATCCTGTGGCATGGTTTCCCGTACTAACCGCGAGTTTTGCGCTATATCCGGTGCCGCAGAGTGTAATTACCCAATATGGAAGTCAGTGGACACTCCCTGGGCACTTAGTAGGTAACGGCGCCTATCAGCTTGAGAAACATATCGTCAACGAGCGGGTTGTCCTGACCAGAAATACGCAGTATTGGGATAATGCCCATTCGACGCTTAACACCGTGACCTTCGTACCACTGAACGATTCGGCGACGGCGACCCATTGGTATCAAGCCAACTCGCTGGATGTCACAGAATCCTTCCCTAAGAATCGCTACCAACAATTGCAGCAGACTATGCCTGCAGAGGTTTATACTCCCGCGCAACTCGGGACCTATTACTACGCCTTCAATACGCAAAAAGGGCCTACGGCAAACGTAAATGTTCGCAAAGCATTATCTTGGACGATCGATAGGCAAATCATCGCGGATAAAATACTGGGCACAGGTGAAAAACCTGCTTGGTACCTAACCCCTGATATTACTCAAGGCTTCGCGCCACCGGTCTTGCCCTACCAGCAACTGACGCAGGCAGAGCGTAATCGCCAAGCCAAGTTATTATTAAATGCCGCTGGATATGGGCCAAATCGGCCTCTAAAGATCAGCATTCTTTACAACACCACCGATAATAATAAACAGATCGCAATCGCAGTAGCGTCAATGTGGAAAAAGAGCTTGGGAGTACAGGTCAGTTTAGTCAATCAAGAGTGGAAGACCTACTTTGATAGCCGTAAACAGGGAAACTTCGATGTAATCAGGGCCTCGTGGGTGGGTGACTATAACGAGCCGTCCACCTTCCTTTCGCTTCTGACCTCGCAGCACAGTGGTAATATCTCGCGTTTCACTAGCAGCGCTTACGATGCGCTAATCGCTAAAGCAAGCACTGAGACGACAACCAAACAACGCGAAAAAACCTACGCGGCAGCGGAGACGATGCTAGCGGAACAGGTGCCCATCGCACCGATCTATCAATACACCAACGGACGCCTAATAAAGCCATGGGTGAAAGGTTATCCGATCACGAATCCGGAAGATGTGGTTTATAGCCGGCAATTGCGTATTGAAAAGCATTAACGAAATTTTACGGTTTTCTCCGTGGCGCTTACAGTACATCCGCTACACTGAGAAAAATTTGAGGAAAAAGGACTGATTTTGAGCTCAATCGATATCACACAACTGCATGTACCGGATGCAATCATTGCTTGCCAATTGGATGGTGAAGGGGGGATGTTACCCATCTCCTCTGCGGGCGCGATCGGCCCGACGAAACCGTGCTGGGTGCATTTAGATTACTCCTCAACCGTAAGCCGAGACTGGCTGCAATCCACACCGCTTATTCCCGATACGGTGCGTGATGCTTTGGCTGGCGACAGCCTGCGACCGCGTATCAGCCGGCTCGCCGATGGTTTCATGTTGGTGTTACGGAGTATCAATCATAATTCTAATGCACGACCTGATCAGTTGGTCGCGGTACGCGTCTTTATTAATGGTGATTTAATCATCACCACGCGTAAGCGTAAAGCGCGTGCCATCGACACCGTATGGGAGGACCTACAGAAAGGTCATGGTGCAGAGAATGCGGGTAACTGGATCGTTGAGTTTTGTGACGCACTCACGGATCAAAGCGGTGAGTTTATCGAGCAGCTCTATGATCGCATTATCGCCTTAGAGGATGCCCTGTTAGATGGCAAGGTTCCAGCGCGAGGCGAAATGGCTCTTTTGCGTAAACAGCTGATCGTTATGCGCCGTTATATGGCTCCGCAACGTGATGTTTTCGCGAGAATTGCCAATGAAAAATTCACCTGGATGGCGGACGAAGATCGACGCCTGATGCAAGATATCGCCGATAGACTAGGGCGAGGTTTGGAAGATCTGGATGCAGGTATTGCACGTACGGCGGTAATTAGCGATGAAATTGACGCACTGATTGCCGAGTCGATGAATCGCCGCACTTATATCATGTCGTTAATGGCCATGGTCTTTCTACCCGCGACTTTCCTGACAGGGCTGTTCGGGGTCAATCTAGGCGGCATCCCGGGAGGAAGTTGGCACTACGGCTTTTCAGTCTTTTGTGTGCTGCTTGCGGCGATCGCTATTGCAGTCACCTTATGGCTCAAGAGCAGGAAGTGGCTGTAAGTTGAGAGAACTTAAAAGGTGATCTGCATCAAAACGGATTTGTTAAGACTGGGGCATAATCTTTTTCGCAGGTGAATGCAACGTCAAGCGATGGACGTTGCGCTCCACATTGTCTTATTTTTTGAATTAAAGCATAGCGTAATTGATTCTCATGACCCCGGCACCTAGGTAACTAGGGCCGGTTTTTTTTGCATGATAATAATGATGAAAAGGGCGGCATTAGCCGCCCTTTATTACTAATACTCGATGGAAGCCGCGTTGGAATGTGCCAGTTAGTGAATGGCAAGCGTTGTAGTGAGACCGCATTGATGAGCGGGAGTTGTGCACGCTAACGCTGGCCGTAAATTCCCTTAGTGAGTCACTGTGTTGTCACAAGGCTCACCGCGCAGTATTTGCGCTAAATTGTTCAGTGTCGTCTGAGCAATACTGGTAAGCGCTTCTTGGGTTAGAAAGGCTTGATGTCCGGTAAATAGGACATTATGGCAGGCTGAGAGGCGTCCAAAAATATCATCTTGAATGATTTCATTTGATTTATCCTCGAAGAACAGTTCTCGTTCATTTTCATAGACATCCATCCCTAAGGCACCAACTTTACCTGCTTTGAGCGCTTCTATCGCGGCAGAAGAGTCTATCAATCCCCCCCGACTGGTATTAATGATCATCACTCCGCTTTTCATTTTCTTAAAAGCCTGAGCGTTAAGTAGGTGATGGTTATCTGGGGTCATCGGGCAATGTAATGAGATTACATCGGACCGAGCAAGTAGATCATTCAAGTCGGTATAACTGACCCCTAGTGCGGCGACATCTTTTGAGGGAAAAGGATCTGTCGCCAATAATTCCATGCCGAAACCCCGTAATATACGTAATGTTGCGAGACCAATTTTACCGGTACCAATGATGCCGGCGGTTTTACCGAACATATTAAAACCCGTTAGCCCTTCTAACGAAAAATTGCCCTCACGTGTCCGCTGGTAAGCACGATGGATCCGTCGATTTAAGCACATCATCAATCCGATGGTATGTTCGGCCACATCCTCCGGCGAGTAAGCCGGTACCCTGACCACCTCAATACCGAGTTCTTTTGCGCTGTGTAGGTCGACATTATCGAAGCCCGCGCAACGCAGTGCGATGACCCTTACCCCCAAGCGGTGTAATTCCGCTAAAATAGACGCATCGCATTCATCATTAACGAACAAACACACTGCGTCGTGACCGACGGCGTTTTTCGCTGTTTCTGTCGTCAGCCGAAAGTCAAAGAAGCTGAATGTGTAGGCGAACCCTTCGTTAACCTTATTCAGTACCGCTTGGTCATATCCCTTAGTACTATAAACCGCAATTTTCATAGATTTTTCTCCATTAGAGGCGGGTAATGTTATACTGCGAGCAGAGTCAATACTTCTTGCGCTACGTCATTTTTATTTGAGTAAATTAATAAATAAAATTAATGATTATTGGGACTTGTTAAAAGCGTTATAAGGGATAAGGAAATATGTCGCTAGCGTTACGCTATATCTTATTTGCTCTAGCCATTGTGGGCATCAGTCTTATTGGATTGGGGCTATCGATCAATCAATGGTTCGTTCCGTTAGTACAGCATTACCTCCCTCAAGGCGTCACTGTCGAGCGGCAAAGCGGCTTTTCGTTATCTTTCTCGCAACTCAAGCTACCCACTTTTTCAATTTCTACGCAAGGGTGCCAACTAGCACAGGTAACCTCACCGAAGGTTGCGCTGAGTCGCTTTCCGATTAAGCTTTCTGCGCAACAGGTCACTGTCAACAGTGACTGCTTTAAACAGTGGCCATCTACAGCCTCAACAGAGAGCTCACCGTTAAGTCTACGCCATCTTCAGCAGACCTTACCGAGCCTTAATCTCGATATCGCTTCGCTAACGATTGCTCCTTGGCAAACCTATCAAGGCGCATTGAGATTCTCCTCAGCAGGAGCCGAACAGCATCTTCTTTACCAAGGACAAGCACTGTCTCTCGATGCGGCACTCTCTGGGCAGACCTTAACGTTGCACGAGATTACAGTAACTCATCCCTTGTTCAAACAACCGTTATCGTTATCAGGTAACGTTCAGCTAACCGATAGCCTTGCTTCGGTTCCTGAAGAGGCGAACTTGCGGGGTAATATAACCCTTGCTGACTATCCCAAGCCTCTGACGGTGAGTCTATCGCGTGACCACCAGCAGGGTGAATTACTCATCAACGATACTACCGCTCAGTCACCTTTACTTCGAGCGCCTTTCAGCGTCACAGACGATGAATTTCGCGTTGAAAAGGGATCCTGGGCCTGGTCAATGCCAGGCCAGCCGCTTAGCGGTTTTTTCTCCCTCACTGCACGTCATTGGCAGCAAGGCTTCGAGCAAACGCTGATTAGTGGTCGCGTTAATGCGCTTACTCAAGGGCGTGGCGGAAAAGGCAATGTAGTGCTCAATCTCGGGCCGGGAACATTATCGCTCAGTGACAATCAATTTCCCCTGCGGTTGACCGGTACCGCAAAATTACAAGATTTACAGTTTTACGCGGGGTTACCGGCGACACTCACCGGAATGTTAACCAGCCCTACGCTGCACTTCCAACCAAAAGCCCTGCTATTAATGCGCGGAGAAGTCTTACCGGGGTGGGAAGTCGACGAAGCCCGATGGCCTATTGCAGGAGTGAGATTGACTGCGCAGGGACTCAGTGGGCTGTTACAAGCCAATTTCATGGTGCGTAATCAGCAGAGTAGCTTTTATCTTCTGCACCTGGCAGGGATGGCAGAGAACTTCTTACCCGATAAAGGGCGGTGGGATTGGCGTTATTGGGGGAAAGGGATGATCCTGCCACTGACGGCTAATTGGGACGTGCAAGGAAGAGGCTTCTGGCATGACGAAGAAATTACTTTAACTTCACTCTCTACCGGCTTTGACCAGATCCGCTACGGCAGCATGCTTATGCAAAAGCCGCGCATGACGTTGACTCAGCCCGCACATTGGATCACTCAGCAAGAAAAGCCACAGTTCTCGGGAGGATTTAAAATCGTCTCAGATTCGACGTTCTTTGGCGAAACAAGTCAACTTCCCGCCGCGCAATTGAATCTCGATGTGCAGGGAACAACGCCTGATCAGTTTGGATTTAAAGGCCAATTAGTTGCCAAACAAATCGGCCCGGTGCGGGTTATCGGGCGGCGAGATAAGAGCCGTTGGTTAGGCCGTGCGTGGTGGCCAGAGCAATCACTCTCCGTATTCCAACCGCTTGCCGGACCGGAAAGTCGAGTCGCGTTACATTCTGGGGACTTACGGGCACAAGCGGCGTTCTCCTTCACTGACGATAAGGGATTTCAAGCCGGGGGGCATTGGGTCGTCAAGGATGGCAACATTTGGCTACCGGACTACCAGTTTAAGGGGGTTAATTTTTCCTTGCCTTTCCGCTTTACAGATCACCGCTGGCATTTTGGATTGCGCGAGCCTGTGGCGTTGAACATCGCGCAAATTGAGAACAAGTTCCCGATGAGCGATCTTACCCTGCAGCTTAAAGGCAGCTGGCCGTGGGATGAGCAGCACCCAATGGAAATCAATAATACATCAGTCGATATTTTCGGGGGGAGCTTAGCTATGGCGCACTTACGCCTGCCTCAGCACCACAGTGCGCAGCTCGAGATTAAGCATCTAGGGATGAGCCAGCTTATTACCGCCATTCACCCGAAGCAGATCGCTATGTCTGGTAAAATCAGCGGTCAACTGCCGTTGTGGTTTGAGAATTCGCCGTGGCTTATCGAAAATGGTTGGATTAAAGATGATAAAGGCCTGACGCTACGGGTAGACAAAGACTTGTTAGATCAAGTTCTTAAAAATAACCTCGCGGCCGGTGCGGCAATAGATTGGTTACGTTATATGGAGATTTCGAAGTCCTACGCGACGGTGCAAGTCAGCGCTAAAGGCGACCTACTGATGAAATCGCAGATCCACGGTACTAGCCGCTTCGATGACAAGAGACAACGCGTCAATCTCAATTATCACCATACCGAAAATATTTTTATGCTATGGCGCAGTCTCAGCTATGGCGATAATTTACAGTCATGGTTAGAGGAGCAGACTCGGCTACCTGCTAATAAGGAAAAAGGACAATGAAACTTAATCTCATCATAATGCTCGCTGTTGCCACGACTCTGTTTGCACGTCGGTAATCCCAATAAAGCCTAAAAACAATGCCAGGTATGGCGTGACCAAATCGGTTGGGGTGTCTTTATGGATCCCGCCGCGGGTGGAAAGCACGACGGCTTTTTTACCGACGACTAAGCCTTCTGGCCCCGTCTCGGTGTAACGGAATGTCACGCCTGCACGAGCGATCAAATCAAAGTAAGTTTTCAACTGCGTAGAGATATTAAAGTTATACATTGGCGCGGCGATAACGATGACATCGTGCGCTTGTAATTCGGCAATAAGCTGGTCAGAAAGGGTTAACGCTTGCTGTTGACGCTCGGTTAGCGCGGCATCGCTTGGGCGTAGTGCACCCACTAATTCACCATCCAGTACCGGAATAGGGTTAGCTGCGAGATCACGTACCGTGACAGTGTCACCTTTTGCTGTGGCTGAAGCGGCATAGTGGTCGGCTAATAAACTCGATTGTGAGTAGTCTGCGAGAATACTTGATTTAAGTACTAATACCTTGCTCATGATTTATCCTTGTTGTTCGGTAAGTTATGCTCACTATAAAGGGGTTAGTCGCCAAAAAAAAGGCAATGTTTTCGATGTCCATATTCAAAAAATCTGAATGAACCTTAACCTAGACTTATGGGTGCTAACCTGCCGCTTAACAATGAGTTGTGATATAATAGAACAGTAAGTTGGCTGTATCGATATTCTCTTCTACTGTTGCTACTTCAAGGTAATACCGCTCTATGTCTAAAATCGATTCCACGACCCTTTCCTCACTCTGGACGCGCAGTGATCAGGTTTCATTTCGTGATCGTCAGCAGCTTCGTCGCCGATTAAGAGGGATTGATAAGATAGCTCAACCGGCCTCGCAGCAAGCGGTAGTCGCCAAAATAGAACAGGAGCTGATCGCCGCTGAGCAGCGTCTTGCGAACCATGAGAGCGGTCGTCCTTCGGTTATCACTTTCCCCGATAATCTTCCCGTCAGCCAAAAGCAACAGGCTATCGCTGAGGCGATTAGTCGCCATCAGGTCGTGATTATTGCGGGGGAGACGGGTTCGGGTAAAACAACCCAGATTCCAAAAATTTGTCTCGCGCTAGGCCGCGGGCGACAAGGACTAATCGGTCACACTCAGCCACGGCGTCTGGCGGCCCGTACAGTCGCAACGCGGATTGCTGAGGAGTTAGGGAGTGCTCTCGGCGGAGTCGTAGGCTATCGGGTGCGTTTTACCGATCAAATTTCAGAACAGACACATGTCAAGTTGATGACTGACGGTATCTTGCTTGCAGAGATTCAGCAGGACAAACGCTTGTTGCAATACGATACTTTGATTATCGATGAGGCGCATGAGCGTAGTCTTAACATCGATTTCCTATTGGGTTACCTGCGCGAATTGCTGCCTAAGCGCCCCGATCTTAAAGTCATCATTACCTCTGCTACCATCGACCCTGAACGTTTTTCTAAACATTTCGGGGATGCGCCAATCATTGAAGTCTCTGGACGAACCTACCCGGTGGACGTGCGTTATCGTCCGGTCAGCGCAGAGAGTAGCGAAGGGGATCGCGATCAATTACAGGCCATCTTTGATGCCGTCGATGAACTTTACCGCGAGCCACCCGGCGATATTCTTATATTTATGAGTGGGGAGCGTGAAATCCGCGATACTGCGGATGCGCTTTCGCGTCGAGATTTACCGCATACTGAAATCTTGCCTCTTTATGCACGGCTCTCAAACAGTGAGCAGAATAGGGTGTTTCAATCGCACACCGGTCGGCGGATAGTCTTAGCGACAAACGTTGCAGAAACCTCCTTGACGGTACCTGGGATCAAATATGTGATTGATCCCGGTACTGCGAGGATTAGCCGCTATAGTTACCGAACCAAGGTGCAGCGTCTGCCGATAGAACCCATTTCTCAGGCCTCCGCTAACCAACGTGCAGGGCGTTGTGGCCGGGTCTCAGAGGGTATCTGTATCCGCCTTTATTCTCAGGACGATTACCAGACCCGCCCAGAATTTACGGATCCTGAGATATTACGCACCAACTTAGCGTCGGTGATCTTGCAGATGACTGCACTCGGGCTGGGCGATATTCAAAAATTTCCGTTTGTCGAGAAACCAGACAACCGTAATATTCAAGATGGTGTCCGTCTATTAGAAGAACTAGGGGCTCTAGAGAGCACTGGACACGATAGCCAGAAGTTGACCACTGCAGGACGACAGCTGGCACAACTGCCGATCGACCCTCGACTCGCAAAGATGGTCTTGGCTGCTCAACAATTTGGATGTGTGCGTGAGGCTATGATTATTACTGCCGCACTCTCTATTCAAGATCCGCGAGAACGCCCGGTCGACAGGCAGCAGGCCTCGGACGAGAAACATCGCCGCTTCGCTGATAAGGAATCGGACTTTCTTGCGTGGATCACTCTTTGGAACTACGTACAGGAACAACAGAAGGCCTTAACTGGCAATCAATTCCGTCGTCAATGTAAGAGCGATTACCTAAATTATCTGCGCATCCGTGAGTGGCAAGACATCTATACGCAATTACGGCAAGTCGTTCGTGAATTGGGATTTGCGGTAAACAGCCAACCCGCTCCGTATCGTGAGTTACACAGTGCGCTACTGAGCGGCTTACTGTCACGCGTTGGGCAAAAAGATCTCGAAAAGGGTGAGTTTTTGGGCGCGCGACAGACTCGCTTTCACCTTTTTCCTGCATCGAGCCTCTTTAAAAAACCGCCTAAATGGGTGATGGTCGCCGAGTTAGTCGAGACGAGCAAGTTATGGGGACGGATCGCCGCTAAAATCGAGCCAGAGTGGATCGAGCCACTGGCGGGTCATCTAGTTAAGCATAGCTACAGCGAACCGCACTGGGAGAAAAAGCAAGGATCCGTCGCGGCCTTCGAAAAGGTGACCTTATATGGTTTACCGATCATCACACAGCGTAAGGTCAATTACAGCCGTATTGATCCGGTTTTATGCCGCGAGCTCTTTATCCGTCACGCACTGGTTGAGGGGGAGTGGCAGACGACACATCGCTTCTTTAGCCACAACCAGGCTCTTCGTCTGGAAGTAGAAGATCTTGAGCATAAATCTCGGCGTCGAGACATTCTCGTTGATGACGAGACCTTGTTTGCGTTTTATGAGCAGCGCATCCCTTCCGACATAGTCTCTGTGCGCCATTTTGATAAGTGGTGGAAAAAGGCCTATCAAGACGACCCTCAGCAGCTCGATTTCGACAAAGAGATGTTAGTTAGAGAGGGTGCAGGTCAGGTCGATGCTAACGATTATCCTAATAATTGGCGACAAGGTAATGTCCAGCTACCGCTCACTTATCAGTTCGAGCCTGGACAGGATGCCGATGGGGTGACGGTGCATGTTCCATTGCCGTTACTTAACCAAATTGACGAACAGGGCTTCGATTGGCAAATTCCCGGCTTACGCAAAGAGTTAGTCGTCGCCTTGATCAAGTCATTACCTAAACCGGTACGTCGAAATTTTGTCCCGGCACCAGACTATGCTGAGGCATTCTTAGGCCGTGTTACCGATATGAATATGCCATTACTGGACGCGCTGGAGCGTGAGTTTCGGCGCATGAGTGGCGTGACCATCGATCGTGATGCTTGGCAACTGCAGCAGGTGCCTGAACATCTCAAAATGACGTTTCGCGTCGTCGATGGTCATAATAAGAAATTGGAAGAGGGTAAATCGCTTGCCGCGCTACAACTGAAACTGAAAGGCAAAGTCCGCGAGACGCTATCGAAAGTAGCCGATATTGGGTTAGAAAAGCAGGGCGTGACCGAATGGGATTTCGGCGAACTTCCACAGACTTTCAGCCGAAAACAGGCCGGGTTTACGCTGAAAGCGTGGCCAGCGCTGGTGGACGAGAAGCAGAGTGTTGCGATTAAACTTTTCGATACCGAGGCAGAGCAGCGTCAGGCAATGTGGCAAGGTCAGCGCCGATTGCTTCTGCTAAATATTCCTTCGCCGGTCAAGTATCTGCACGAGAAACTCCCGAATAAGGCCAAGCTGGGGCTGTACTTTAATCCCTACGAGCAGGTTCTACAGCTTATCGATGATTGTATCCACTGCGGGATTGATAAGATAATGGCGCAGCATGGCGGCCTCGTCTGGGACGCACAGCACTTTTCTGTGCTGCGTGAAAAGGTTAAGGCTGAGCTTAATCAAACGGTGGTAGACATTGCTCAACAGGTCGAGAAAATTCTCTCTACCGTATTTGCTATCAACAAACGTCTAAAAGGCCGTGTCGATATGGCGTTAGCGCTGGCATTAAGTGATATCAAAGCGCAGCTTTCACATCTCGTTTATCCAGGGTTTGTGACGAAGAATGGTTGGCACAAGTTGGCGGACACCTTGCGTTATTTACAGGCGATCGAACGACGTTTAGATAAGCTTCCCATAGATCCACACAGCGATCGTGCACGGATGTTGCGTATTCAACAGGTTGAGCAAGCGCTACAACGTTATCGTAATAAGTTATCTAAAGCCGATCAAAATAATGAAAAGGTCTTGTCTGCTCGCTGGATGATAGAAGAGCTACGGGTGAGCCTTTTTGCCCAGCAGCTGGGGACACCTCACCCAGTGTCTGAAAAACGTATCCTACAGTCACTGGAAGAGACGCCGAGCTAAGGCTCGGCGAGACTTAGTTTAGGCCATTCGTCAGGCTTGGGATCTTACTGGTGAACGAGCTTACCGCGATGGCACGGTTATCTGCGCGATAGCGATCCTGCGGGCCGGGAGCGGAACTCTGGACCCCGATGATCTGCCATTGATTATTAGTTTTAATCATTAGCGGCGAGCCGCTATCGCCTGGCAATGTATCACATTGGTGGGAGAGTACTGCCGTTTGCGCCCAGCCAGTAATCTTACAGCCTTCATGAGCAAACAGATTATCGAGGTTATCCGCGGGATAACCGGCTTGAGTCACTAAATTATTCACCGATTTTAGCGCTGCATCGAGTTGATCTCTGTCGCCGCTAAAAAGCGGAATAGGTGTTATTGCAGAAGGTGGGTTATGTAAAATAACGATGGCGTAATCGGACGGTGCGGCTCTAGCTGGGACGATCCAACCTTCACCGGCGGCTTTCAATTTCCCTGCTAGCGTCGGGGCGACTTTTGCGTCAATGTCGTGTAACTCATACCGCCACCCTTTCTTAGTCGTTACAAACCGTAGCGCGACAGGGGGATCGAACTTACCGGGAGGGGCGAGCAGACAGTGACCTGCCGTTAATGCAATATGCGGAGAAATAAGCGTGGCCGTGCATAAGTTACCACTTTCAGTTTCCAATTGACCGATAGCATCCCAAGGATGATCTTGGGGTTTAGCAATTTCCACGCGATGGTCTTGGCCAAAAAATAACGTCTTAATCTGCGCTGCGCTGAGCGTATCGTCATCTGCGTAAGCATGGAAATTACAGCAGATAAGGGTTAAAAAACATATTTTTTCGAAGCGCATAAGGTTCTCAACGGCCGCAGGAGTAGATGTAGTCGGGGTCTGAAGCCCAACCGTACGAAAACGTACGCTAAGTATGTTTTTTGACCAAATTGGTGCTTTCGCTGCCATGACGAAAGATAATTATAAAGGCCATTCATCGCTTTCTTC
>OFEI01000031.1_pt1 | contig 40916 bp, 68 predicted proteins | sample 1521041 | NCBI WGS metagenome assembly OFEI01 (sample SAMN05335687, study PRJEB24111) | insect metagenome | biome: ENVO:00009004; isolation source: gut from larvae fed green and black olives | host: Bactrocera oleae | place: Israel | collected 2011-11
GCATGGCGGAGATAGAGCAGACCGCTGAAAACGATGTGATCGAGGCGCTGCCACTCAGCGCTTAACAGACATATTACCGGACCGGAAGGCTGGATCTGAATTTACACCACCTTGACGGACTCGACCCGGTGTTGAAAGGTCAGATTGGAAAGCATTCTCGCTGGGTGTTTGTTCATACCAAAGCAGCGACGAGAGCAGACGGCACCAAGACGCCCGCTGTACATAAAATGCGATGTGACGATAATAGCGCATGGAAAGTCGGACTTAAACGTGCAGGTATAGACGATTTCCGTTTCCATGATTTGCGCCACACCTGGGCAAGCTGGTTGATTCAGTCTGGTGTTCCACTTTCTGCTTTGCAGGAAATGGGAGGGTGGGAATCAATAGAAATGGTACGCAGGTATGCACACCTGGCACCAAACCACCTGACCGAACATGCGCGTAAAATTGACTCACTTTTAGGTAGTCACGACACAAATACGACGCAAGGTGAAAATCGGGTAGGTTTGAAGTTAGCATAACCCATTGATTTTAAATGGCACGCCCTACAGGATTCGAACCTGTGACCTGCGGCTTAGAAGTTCCTGGAACTACCTGAGCTAACAACAACTTACCCCATCACTACGGCGCTCACACGTCCCATCTTGGTAAAACATGCAAAGCCTTGCAAACCGATGCAAAGCTTTGTGTGTCCCATTTCTGTCTCACATCACCGGGCAGTCATCAAACTCTCCAGAGCGTGCATCGTTGATGATATAAGTGATGACTCCAAATATTGGTAGCGCTCCGCTGATACCCTCGTCGTTGCCAGGCAGCCTCTCCTTTCTCCCGTTAGCCACATTCTCAAGATGCGGCTGCGGATATGTGCGATACCTCTTTACTTTGAACTCACCGTTGCAGTCACAGATAAGCAGCGAGCCGTCACATGGCTTAAGCGACGAATCAATCACAAGCAGCGCATCCTTCATAATCCCGCAGCGGTAGATGGTCTCGCCCGCTCGCATGTAGTACGTAGCCGCAGGTTTCTGGATAAGCGCCTCATCAAGTGACAGGCGCGCTTCAACGTAATCAGCAGCTGGACTCGGGAACCCCATAACTCACCTCCGATAGTTACTGTATATGTATACAGTATTATCGATCGGCGGTATCGATCAATAGACTTTGTGGTGCTACACTTCAGACCTTTCAGAATTCACTGATTTTTATCATGTTAAAGTTATTCGCCAAGTACACATCAATAGGTGTCATCAATACGCTCATACATTGGGTCGTGTTCGCTGTTTGCATTTACGCATTCCATACAGGTCAGGCACTTGGCAACTTCGCTGGATTCGTCGTGGCAGCGTCTTTCAGTTTCTTTGCAAACGCCAGGTTCACGTTTAAGTCCTCGACTACCACCATGCGCTACATGCTCTACGTTGGCTTTATGGGGACGCTTAGCGCCGCTGTTGGATGGTGCGCTGATAAGTCTGGCATGGCTCCGATCGTGACTCTCATTCTCTTCTCTGCCATCAGTCTGGTGTGCGGGTTCATCTATTCAAAGTTCATTGTCTTTAGGGATGCGAAATGAAAATTTCTCTGGTCGTTCCGGTATTTAATGAAGAAGAAGCAATTCCTATCTTCTATAAAACCGTTCGGGAATTTGAAGGCCTTAAGCAGCATGAAGTCGAGATAGTCTTCATCAATGACGGCAGTAAAGACGCGACAGAATCAATTATCAACGCGCTTGCTGTTGCCGATCCATTTGTTGTTCCACTGTCATTCACTCGTAACTTTGGGAAAGAACCAGCTCTGTTCGCCGGTCTCGACCATGCGACAGGTGAAGCGATTATCCCGATTGACGTAGACTTACAGGATCCTATCGAAGTCATTCCGCACCTGATCGAGAAGTGGCAGGCCGGGGCAGATATGGTTCTTGCCAAGCGCTCTGACCGCTCCACTGATGGCAGGCTGAAGCGCAAGACCGCTGAATGGTTCTATAAGTTGCACAACAAAATCAGTAACCCGCAGATCGAGGAAAACGTTGGTGACTTCCGCCTGATGTCTCGCGAGGTGGTCGAAAACATCAAACTCATGCCAGAGCGCAACCTGTTTATGAAGGGTGTACTGAGCTGGGTTGGTGGCCGTACAGATGTCGTTGAATATGCACGCGCAGAACGCATCGCAGGGAGTACGAAATTTAACGGTTGGAAGTTGTGGAACCTGGCGCTTGAGGGAATTACCAGCTTCTCTACTTTCCCGTTGCGCATGTGGACTTACATTGGCTTGTTCGTTGCCGTAGCTGCATTCCTGTACGGTGCATGGATGATTATTGACACACTTGCATTTGGTAATGCTGTTCGCGGGTATCCATCATTGCTGGTGTCTATTCTATTCCTTGGTGGCATACAACTGATTGGCATTGGGGTGCTCGGGGAGTACATCGGAAGAATTTACGTCGAGGTTAAGAAACGTCCTCGCTACATCTTGAAGGGAATGAAATGAAGAATTTCATAATATACGCTAAAAACAACGGCTACGTTACCGCTATTGTATTATCGATTCTCTATATACTTCCTCTATTATTGGCTAATTGTTATTATATTGACGATATTTCTAGGAGCGTTGGGGGTTACGCGAGATGGCTAGACAATGGCAGGCCATTGGCAGAGTGGATTATTTTAACAATGGGGTTCGGCGGAGTTATAGACATAGCCCCTATGCCATTAATTTTAAGTGCAATAACAATCATCACTTCTGGTTTTTATTTGTCCAAAAACATTGGTATAAATAAAAAATTACCAGCCATTCTCGTTTCACTATCAATCTTATGCAGCCCTTTCTATATTCAGAATCTTTCTTATAGATATGACGCTTTTACGATGGGTCTATCTGTTTCAAGTGCCATTGTAGCCGCCTCAATTCTTCTTGATAGATTTTCAAAAACCAAATTCATCATTTCCTCTATAACTATTACTGCGATGCTTAGCTTATATCAGGCATCGGTTAATGCATATATTGGGGTTGTATGTCTCTGTGCTTTAGTGATTCTACAAAGAAATGGAGTTAAGACTTTCTTTATATATGTGAGCGCGTCAGTCGCAACGTTATTTATTGGAATGGTAGCATATAAATTACTTGTTGCTGAAATGTTCGTTTCAGGAGGATATAGCGTAGCGCATAGTGAAACGGTTGAAATAAGCTCAGATTCATTACCAGTAATTTATTCAAACCTAGATAATTTCTTGAAGGTTTTTATTGATACATTTAGCGGTTGGTTTGGTATCTTATTCTTGGCATCTTTTGTAATATCCTTCGCGTCTGCTTTCATTGTAATAACACCAGGCATCAAACAAAAAAAATCATTTCTTATATATTGCGTACTCATTGCCGGGTCAATATCAACGTTGATCTTTGCAATCATTGGAATGATGTTTTTTCTTAACCATCCTGTATATTACCCACGTGTGTTTATAGGTTTTATAGCTGTAATGCTATTTATAGTTTACAACACGTCTACAGTCCTTAATGGTAAAATAGTTTTTATTCCCATATTGGTGCTTGCAAGTTCATACATTCAAATGTATGCATATGGAAATGCCTTAAGCGCACAAAAGCAAAAGGAAGATTTCATTTTCTCATTAATGGCGCAAGATATTGTTAAATATGATGGTCATATAAATAAGGTTAGATTTAATGGGTCTGTTTCTATGGCTCCTACGTTAGATCTAATTACTAACAGGTTTGGGATAATGAAACATATTGTTCCAAGCTACATTCGCCCAGACTGGATGTTTGGATCTTTTTATCTAAGAAAACTAGGCCCAGAAGTTATATATGATTCAAATATTGATATTAGCAAAACAATAACTGATGGTTGCAGAGAAAAAGTAACCGCAAATAAATTTTATACTGTAATTGTAAAAGATAAAACGATGTTATTTGATTTTAGTAAATGTAATTAGCATCTAGATAAGGTTGGTGATATCACCAACCTTTTTCCTAGCTGAATAAAACTATGTCAATACCTACAGTGGATGCACTCAAGGGCACAAGGCCTCCAGATGTGGTGTATATACTACAGACCAATGACTTGGCTGTTCTGTTGGCAAAAACATGTGGCCCGGCAATTCTGTTACCTCTCACCGTCGCATTATCAAGAGCTTGTGTTGTTACGTGCGCTTTAAATACGATTGTTATTTCACCTGTACCAGTAGCACTAACAGAAGACATTAGTGAGTTTGGGTCTGAGCTTGTAATGGTACCATTGGTAGAAACAATTGTAAGCTTACGCGGAAAATCAACGGTCAGATTTGTAACATTATCTAATCCTGAAAAAACACCAGGCCTGTTTGGGAAGGCTATCTGACTGACGTTTATATCCTGACTAACACCTTCAAACCGAATTACCTCTAAAGCAGTTCCTGTTCCTGTCGCGGGCAACGCAATTAGGTTATTAATATTCACATCACGGCAACTATCCAATACCAATGGATAGGAATCTGGCGGGGTTGATACAATATTTGAAGATACCACAGCCTGCCTTACATTGGATAAACTAATCCCAATTGGTCTGCGCGCTCCATCTGTAACTCCACTCGCTCGCTTAACTGATATCTGGTTGTTAGCAATAAGCATCCCTGCGATAGGGCCATTTCCTGTAGTAAATGTAGTAGCTATTCCGGTGCAACCATCATCAGCTGAAGCTTTAGTAATATCAATAACTTGATTATTCGTAATAGTTACTCGCTGTGGAACACCTAAATTGTTTAAAACGATTATTCCTTGCCCACCTCCACGAAGCTGACAATCGTCGATGATTAATCCGTCAACAATTCTAACGTTAATCATAGGCATGTTTCGAGCGCCATCAACGCCGCCAGTATTTGCCCCTGTGTAATCAGCGCGGTAGCCAATTATCCTGACGTCCTTGTTTGGTCTAAGGGTTGGCTCATTTGATATATAAATGGCATGTCTGTCGTTGGTTGTGCCTTTACTTGAACCGCCTAGAATGAGCGTATTCTCAGCACCTTCAGTAAGGATCGCATATCCACCCGCATTTAGTGATGGGTGATACACCATTCCTTCTGAACGTGAATTAAACACGATAGCATCGAAAGCCTTGCGAATATGCACGCCCATTGTCGCAAGTTTAAATCTGCTGCTGAGAATGGCAGCGCCTCGGTTATCATCACCATAACGAAGTAAATATGTTGGAGTTGTATCGGCGGGGGCGACATCTCCTGCACCAGTAATATTCAGCCCGTTTGCTGTCTGATTATCTGCACTTAGATTTAGGCCAATGCTCCCCTTAGTGGCAACTATACTTCCGCCTTTATGCCCTAATACCGATGTGTCAGCTTGCGTAACGGCAGTCGAACTCAATTGAGTATCAATCTCTACATCGCTACCAGCCGCCAGCAATGCACTGATCGGCTGCCCTGAAGTTCTGATATCGATTACGTCCAGGTCTTGCTGAAGTGTACCGCGGTGGTTAGTGCCAACCATAGATGCGCCGTTGCTGCTTTGCAGCTCTTGCTTGAACTGGTCTGGCTCATATCCAAGAACGTTTGGATAATAAAATTGCAGTACATTATAAGCGTCATATACTGCCATTGAATGGCCTTGTACAGTGACGAACTTTGTGATGTTTCCGTTGTATACCGGAAATCCACCTGCGTTAATGATGATAGGTTGCGACACGGGGACGGGTTCACCATCCTCGTTTTCAATGTATACCTGAATCTGGTTTGACGGGATGGTTGGGTCAGTGTCAATCAGGCCTATGTAGATTTTTCCGTTTGCAGCTGCCTTGAATGAACGCGCCAGAGTGAATAACTGGCTAGGCATACTCACTACAACATTTGCGGTGATATCTGACATTTACTTTGCTCCGGGCGCAGCAAAGCCGCACAAGCTAAAACTTGCGCAGCGTTGCGTTAAGGTCGGTTATAATTGTTTAAAAGAGTGGAGGATTTATGGAACGAGACTGGTTGAACTTTGCTTTCTTAATTTTCGGCATCTGTGTTGGTGTCGCTCTATTCACTTAGAGCTTCAGATTTAGCACCCTGAGCGAATGAGTTAACAATGCGCTCGACGTCAGATAACGCTTTCTCGAACGCAGTAGAGCCTCTAGGGGTATTTGCCAGGCGAAGCATCGCATTACGTGCTGGCTCGCTCTCATACATCCTTGCAAGCAATCCATACCCGCCACCAACTCCAATCAAAGCTGGATTCGTCACGGTGCCAATGCCCATAATGAATGGGATGGTCTGTTGACCGGTTGGTGTTGTAACTCCTGCCTGCCCCGCCCTCTTCGTTGACTCCAGGTAGTTCTTCAGCCCTTTCAGATAAGCAGCATCACGACCTTTAAACGCAATTCCAGTCTGGTTAGACATCAGGTTAACCTGTCGCAGGAACTGGTCAGGTGAGCCGCCAGATTTCTCCATCGCCTTGCCGATAATGCCGTTACGCATCTGAGCTCGACCAACCTGACCTACAGAGTTGTAGAGATTCTGAACTTCGGATTTGTTCTTACTGAAAAGCATGTTGTTTACGACCTCAGGCATCAGGTCACCTTTCATCAGAACGTTCTTCAGGCGCGTATTCTGGAGTTTGCTTGCCTCATCTGCGTAAACAGCGTTAGCCTGCTTGTAGCGGCGCAATGTATCGTTCCCTAGGTTCTGACCAATAGAGCTATCAATGTCTCCGGTCATAGCCCTATAGACGCGCTGAATAGCTGCATCTGAACGATTAGGCATAACGACGCGCTCACCCTTAACATCCTGCCTGAATTGACTCCGTAAGTTACTTAGTTGCTGCAAATCAACATTACCGCCAGCCAGCTCATCACGATATGCCTGGAGCTTGCTGATGGTGTCCGTGTCTGAGACTTTGCCGAGCTTTTGAAGGCTGGCTATCTCGTCATCAATCTGCTGTAGCGCTCTGGTAGGCTGTATTGTTACTCCAGTCATGGCGTTCTGGACTTGTTCAAGCCGATTTCCGGCTGCCTGTTTGATACCAGCGGCTTTGGATTTGAGGCTGCCAATTACTATGGACGGGTCATATTCACCAAAGCGAGACGCGTATTCATTCACCAGTTGGCTGCGGGCCTCCTGCTGATTTGCTCGCATTGAGCTTGTGCCGGCGAAAGGAACATTTTCCGCTGTGGTCTGCGCCATTCGTCCAACGCGGGAATTTGGCTGCAATACGTCTGTTGTATGAAGCGGAACGTCCGCAGAATTGGCGAATCGGATAGCCTGCTGCGCTTCAGGAGAGATTGCGCCCTTTACACCACGATAAGCAGCGCCAGCAACGCGCCCAAGCTGATTAATAGCGCCACCCAATACGACGCCAGTGCCAAGGTCGGTAGCCAGTGATGAGGGGTCATTCTGTTCGCTATTCGCAGCCATCGAGCCTACTGCGTTTTCTGCCAGTAAGCGTGATGCTCCTTGCGCTACTCGACCGGCAATCGTCGGAGCTTGAGTGGCAATTCTCTCAGCACCTACAGGCGTCAGGTATGGCAATGCTTCGGCGAAGATTTTACCCTCTGTCGTCTGCGGGGTAAGTGCGCCCTGCTGAAGGCCTAAATCCTGCGCCAAACCTTCCGTGGTTACGCGAGGTGCTGGCTGGTATGTCCCATCACCAAGGCCCAACTTATTTCCAGCCCATGCCCCTGCGCTCGCTACAGCATCAGCCATTGATGCCGGGATGTTTGCCAGGTTAACGCCGGCCTGAAGCAATCCACGCCCTGTTTCTGCTGCCGCGTTACCCAGGTCGGACAGGAATCCGCCTTGATCTTGTGCTTGAGCTTCCTGCTGCGGTTGCTGTGCCTGCTGAGACTCTGCTGAAGGAACTGGATATGCAGCATAGAACGCCTGTTTAGCCTGCTCTGCATTGCTGCCAGCCTGTGGAGCCACTACCTCATTGAAGTATTGCTCCTGCGCCTGTGCTTTTTGCTCTGGTGCCAATGCCTGATACTGCTTAGAGGCAATAACGTCTTTCCATGCCTTAGCCATTAGTCACCCCATAGTGAAGAGAAGCCTGTGCTTTGCTGCGGTTGCTGTGCTGGTCGTGAAGGCTGTGACTGCGCACTGCGATTACCAACGTCTACGCTGTACTGCTGGTTGTAGTTGTCGGTGTACTGCTGAATGTCGCGCAGAGATTGCTGCATTGCTTCCGGGCTTGAGTAGTCGACCTGAGGCATACCCTGAAAATACATCTTCGCTTCTGCTACGGTGTTGATGCCTGACGCGCCCATATCCCTTGCGGCTGCAATGCCCTGGTTCTGCATCTTGCCTTGAATGCGCTTTGTGGCATTGAATAGTTGACGCTGCTCGCCGCCACCAAGACGACTGCGAACTTCAGCATCCCATGATGGAGACCCGTTACCGCCCGTTACGCCAGTCATGAAGTCAAGCTTCTCAGTTGGTGCGTTCAGGATTGCGTTCAGGTCTTTAGACATCGCGTAATTCTGCGCAGAAGCTGCCGATGTTGCCGGTGCAGCAATTGAGCTTGCTGGTACGCGAACGGTGTTTCCTGCATTGTCTACGCCCTCATAGAAAGCGTTCTGGCCAGCACCATGAAGCTTGCCGACGATTTGCACGGTACGACCATCTGAAAGTTGGACTGTGCGCCCGTCAGCACCTGCATTGCCGGATGCATTTGCGCGTTGATTGGCCATATCCTGACCTCGGCGCGCTGTCTCTGCTGAGATATCCTGACCTCGTGCAGTAATATCTTGGCCACGTCGTTGTAAAGACTCTCCAGCCTGATTGCTACGGATAGTTTCGTTGAGCTTATCTCTGTTTAGCGCCTGACCAACGATTTTGTCCTGAGCATTGAAGTAATCAACAGGACCAAGCGCCGCCATGCCCAGATGGTCTACAAACTCACCAAACTGTTTCGGGTTCTGCTGGTAGGTTTGAGCGATGTCAGCCGGGTCCAATCCTACTCGTTGCAGGTCTGCCGAGTTGTTCTGTAACCATGCGCCCATTGCTTCTGGTGAAGTTGCAGCGAGACGGGCTGCGGCTGCAAGATTGCCAACTGTAGCGCGCTGGTCTTCATCGACAAACTTCATGCCGTTACGTACAGCATCTACCTGGTCAGGGTATTGTGCGGCCAGTTGTCGCATAGCATTGCGATCACCTGACTCGTAGGCCTGACCATAAGCCTGCTGGAATTGCTGCTTTCGCTGAGCCTGCTCCTGCTGATTGTAGATATCCATCACTGAGCCAATGCCCTGCAATGCCTGCAAACCAATGTTGTTGCGGCCTGAGCGTTCGTCTTCATTATTTTGACGAATGAAGGCGAGAGCTGCGTTTGCATCACTGGCTTGTGGTGCGTTTGTGTTTACCCCGCCAAGACTTGCCAGCAACCCGCCCGGGTTACCTGACTGCTGCCATGTAGCCATGATTTCCCCTTAGAAAAGTGAACCTAGCGCGCCAATACCTGCACCAATTGCTGTACCCCAGCCAGGCATGATTGATGTTCCGATTGCTGCGCCTGATGCCGCTCCGCCAAGTGCTGTCTGCAAACCTGAAGGGCGGTTAGCATTGGCTGCTGCTGCGTTAGCCTGCTGCTGATACAACTGACTAGCATTGTTGGCGTAGTTCTGCCCTGCCGTAGCCTGCCCGGTAAGCGCACCGAGACCAATATTTGCCAGGTTCTGGTAGTTATTCATCTGACCTGAAAGCCAGTTTTGCCCTAACGTAGGCGCGATGGTGGCTAACTGATTGCTTGTTGCGGTAGAGCCAAGTCCGCCAGTTGCTTCGGCAGCGTTAAGACTCTGATATCGAGCCTGATTGGCGAGGTCCTGATATTGCTTTGAACCATAGTAACTGTTAAGTGCTGACTGCTGCCCCTGAAGCGTTGAAAGGTTTTGCAGCTGAGATACGTATTGCTGTGCAAGTGGAGTGAACGGTGCAAGGTTCTGCATGTTCGTTTGCCACATCTCACGCTGTAACTCGATACCCTTTTTCGTAGCATCAGCTTGCGCACCGGCTCCGTTATCACCGCCACCTTTCTGATACACCGCTTTGTTGAGGTGCTTATTGGCAATTTGATGAATTAGCATTTAATAGCTCCTCATATTTCGAGCGAGGTAATTGATAGAGGGTGATTCCGACAGGTTTCCCATTGCTCATGTACGCATCATCGAGATGACCGATACGCGTTGCACCAAGCAGGCGTATTAGCGCACGTCCGTATTTTGTAGTGTCTGGAACCATGGTAACGCTGTTCAGGAATGGGGAATTATCGAGAAGCCATTTGCAGAATAACCGGTGACCACTGAGGGCATATTCACCGCGAAAGCCAGGAGAGTAGATAGCGTGACATTCAACAACGCTGTGCCAGAAGTTACGCACTTCATGAACGCCAGCCAATAAAACGCCTTCGTAGATGCCGAGATATACTGCATCGGGCTTGATGAAGTACTTTTCCCCGCTATCGACGATGTTTCCTGTGTTTTCTGGGTTATTGAGAAATTCTGCAAGCTTCACCGGATTATCAATGAGCTTTATATGCATTATGCGTTTATCAACCCGTGACCGGATGTTGCTCCTAATGCTGTCTGTAAGGCCACTGCAAGCTGCCTAACCTGCTGTAGGCCTGTTGCTATGGCCTGAACTTCTGACTGCGTGTATGTGGCGCTGACTGTGTACGTCGTGCTTCCATTTATCCCGGCTTTAGATGCGGTGCCTGTTGATGCTGTCCAGCCTGTGTTGCGTGCGCCGACAACCTTAGTTCCGCCAACAGAGTAAGAGGTCGATACGTTAAGTGGGGATGCCAGTGTTTGCGATGCCGCAGTGGTTTTTGAAACGTAGTCACCTTGCAGGGTGGTTATATTTCCCTCTGCCGCGGTAACTCGTGTGGTTAGCGATGATACGTTTGTTTGCAGGGTAGAAACATCAGCCTGTAGGGTGGTAATGTTGCCTTCCGCTGTGCTGACGCGAAGCGTTAGAGCCGTGATAGCCGACGTGTTACCTGAAATCCGAATTTCATGATCATCCACTTCTACACGTAACGCTGAAATCCTGCTTTCATGATCCGCCAGAGTCACATCCTGCTGCTCGTTCTTTACCGTTGCCTCATAAGCAAGCTCGCCAGCATTGTTAGCAGCGTTTGCGATGCTGAGCATGTCGGTGTTTTGCTGGATAATGTAGAGGCGATACGGTTGGCTGAATGTGTTGGGAAGGATTGAAGAGTCAACGCGACGCGATTGCACGTTAACCTTTTGCGGTTCATCTGCCATCACTCTATCCTTACCTGGCACCCGCTAAGCGTAACGGGCGATGAGGTTATAATTCGTATCTTGAATCCGATGTTCTTGCGGATACGACCAAGGCGTTTCCAGATAGCTCTCTGGTCATATCTGAAAGGCGCATTCCATGGAATCATCTGTTCACGACCGTAGTTAATCCCGTCCGTGGTTGCCGAGATAAACATGCGCTCTGCGAACTGTGATACGCCTGTACTGGATTCAAGCTCAAAGTCGAATACTCTGGCGTTATCTGCCTTGAATAGCGGCGTGTAAAGCAAATGCTCTTGCTGCTCTGTGTACTGGCTGGAAATTGACTTATCCATCACGCCAAGCTGACCGGTTAGCTTGTCGCCACATGTTATTGTGTTGCCCTCATACACCAGGTCTACAGCACGATAAACGTCGTCGTTGAAGCCTGTTTTGAGAATTGCCCACTGCGCCCCGCCTTGATTAACTGATCCGTCATAAACCATCACATGCCGTGGTAGGTGAATCAGCAGTAACTCGTGAGCCTCAAAGCGTGTTGTTTCCATGTAAGCGGAAGCCAACTCGTCAGCGCTGTAACTCTGGAGGATTTTCTCTACAGTTGATGTAGCAATCTGCTGAACAGCGCCTGAGTTAATCAGATATACCGAGGGCGCTCCGGTTGCTGGGTGACTGATGATTGCGTGGGTGTCGGCATATTTCGTTTTGCAGTAAGTGCCGGCAATACCCTTCTGCACCATCATCGATGGCTGAGACTGGTAAATTGCTACACCAACCGCAGATGCGTTCCCTGTAAGGTTGAAATACTCGATCGTCGATGTTCCAAAGCAAACCACGAAGTCACGCCAGTTATCTATGCCGATGATTCCGTCCGGCTGGCTCTCTGCCCGGTATTCAGCAGCGTAACGGTCGGGCTTGGACTCGTCCTCAAGGTCACTCACGAAGAAGGAATCTGTTCCGTCTTTGCTCCAGATGTAGCGAGAGCGATTTCGACACATATCCCGCAAACTGCCGAGCTCATACTGGACATATCCGGTGGATGCGGCCCAGTTTGACAGCGTTTTTACCGTGCCATCATAGCGGAATAGCGTCATTGTTCCGTTAGCACCAACCGCCTGGCTGTTATAACTGCATGCCAGACTCACCCTGACTAAGCCAGTTACACTACCTTCAACCTGTCCGCTTTTGTATAATTTGCCGCCGCATACCCGATACACAGCATTCTCATGCGTGTTATACATTGCGCCGCGGCTAACTCCGGCGACATCCTGAATCTTCTTAATGCCCGGGAAAGAACGCAGATAACCGTTAGAGTTGAGCACCTCTTTCGGCGTTGCCAGCATGTTCACCGGCAGGAAATCAACATAATCGGCATTGGTGAAGTCTTTGCCGACCCCCTTCATTAACGGCAATTGCTGAATCGGCATTTACTCACCTATGGATTTGGGACATCACCGTCAATCGGTGGCAGGTCGCCCGGGTAATAACGGTCAACTGTATAGACGTCATACTTGTTCCCCTGACCAACAGGGAAGTCACCACGACGGCGCATTGATGGAACTACAAGGGTATCTGTCAGAAGTGCATCATAAGAGCGCTGGGCGTTCGTAAGAACACTTGCTGATGGCTCAAGGTTATAGTCAGAAAGAATGCGCAGCATTAACTGGTAACCCACAGCCTGCATGTATTTGCGCGGCAGTCCGGAGTCATCGTCCGGCAACGGCTCCTCACCATCCGCCGCGAATAAATATCCAACTTCGCCAGGGTTAATCTGCCACTCGTACATCATATTTTCGAGGTCCTGAATGGCATCCTCGACAGACTGAGGCTCTACATCAGTCAGAGTGGCATTTGAAGCAATCGCCGGCTTACGCAGCGCAAATAGTACAATTTCACCCTTTGTTAGAGTCGTCGCCATTGTCTGCCGCCTTACGTCCGCGTTTGGTTGCAGGCTTCAGGTCATCAACTGATGCAACAAAGCCAAGCTTTTCGTAAATCGGGAAGTCTTTCTCTGCAATAACAGCCTGAACATGACCGGCTTCGTTATCTGCGGTAAGGAATACACTCATGCGATCCATATCTTCTCCTCAAAAGAAAGGGGCCGAAGCCCCTTGTGATTACGGGTTGCCGAAGAACTGACCGCCCATGTGAGGGTTAAAGCACACATAAGCTGGCAGCAGGTCGAAACGCATTTTCTGTACGTTGGCGTCACCGTCTGAGTATTTGTGCACTCGGATGGAGAAACCTTCGTAGGTTGCGACCGCTGAGTCGATGCTATTCAGTTTTGGCAGAGGGATGGTGCCGAGGCCACAGAAGAACTTGTTATAGAACAGGTTCGGCTTCATGGTCTGACCGGCAGTACCAATTACAGTTACGGCATCACCGGCTGCAACCTGACGGCTCACTGCGTTGTACTGAGGGTTTGTGGTGTCGTAGATTGGGACGCCAGACAGCGTAACAGTAACTGCACCGCCCGCAGTGGAGTTAGCATCCGCCAGAACAGTAGCGGTAAAGCTGATTGGGGTTGAGCCGTTATACAGAACCTGCTTGCTCTGCTGTTGCAGCCAGTATGTGTTTGTGAACTTAATCTGATCGCCGGCTTTCAGGAATCCGGTAACAGATGCGGTTGCGCCAGCCAGTGTAACAGTGAACTGATAGGTATCTTTCACCGCGTTGTAAGTAACGGTCGGCGCGGTAGATACAGTCAACGTACCGCCAAATGCGCCCTGAGTACGTGACGCCAGGCCATTAGACATCAGCGCACGGATGCCGCCGAAGTTAGAGGCAATCTGTGCCTGCTCCCATGCGGTGCGTACCAGTTGATCAGATGCATGCAGGCCGGACTGAGCATCAGCCAGGCGCTGTGCGGACCATGGGTCCATTACCGCATAGTTCTCGCCTTCCTCAACTCCAAGGTCTTTCAGGAAGGATGCGGTCTGCGCAACATCGGACCATTTGTTGATTGGGGTGTTCGGGCTGCCAAGTGACAGAGCGCCGTTGTTCATCATGAACTTAGCAAGCTCTGTCTCCAGGTCAGTGACGATGCGCTGACGAACTGGAGCCAGAATTTCGTCCAACTGGTTCAGCTTGATAGCCTCTTCCAACTGACCGTATTCGACCGCTACGGTGATGTAGTTACCGACTTTACCAGTGGCTTTGCCTGAAATCAGGTTGTTCTTGGCCTGACCGGAGATATCACCTGTTGCAGTACGAAGTGATGCAAACTGGTGCGGACGTTTGAAGCTTACGCTATCGCCGGTGCTGGAGTTGATTTCACCTGCCAGCAACTGGCGGTCTACGGTTTTAGCGAGAACCAGATCGGACATGAAGCCCGGTAGGAATTTTTTCAGAACGATTTGACTGACGTTGCTGTCGAGATTGTTAGTAGCCATTTAGCAGTTTCCTTTATTCGATGATTGCGCCGGGACATTTTTTGTTGAAGTCGTCTTGTTTCGCATCAGCGCCGCCACCTCGAACTTCCGGCTCTGGTTTGATGGCTTTCTTAGGCTTCGGTGCAAGATGTACTTGCTTGCTAATCTGACCTAAGAGGAATGCTGCGCGAATTGGGTCTGTCTCAGCGGCTACACGCTGGCGTAGTTGCTGGCTCTTACCTAGCCCGTAGGCAATCAGTTCTGAGCCTTCGTCGGCACAGTGAATCAGTATTTCCTTATGCAGGTCTGGCACCTCTGCTCTCACGATTTCCTCCATCTCCTGGTAATCTTTCACCGGGAGTTTGGCGGCTCGCTGCTTATGGTCTTCTACCCGCTGCTGGAAACGTTGCTGATATTCCTGTTGCTGGCGTTCTTTCTGCTGCATCTGCTGTTCGGCACGGCTCTTTTTCTCATGCCAGTCAGTTATTGCTTGTTCAAACGCTTCCTCGTCGTATTCGCACGACTCAAGAGTCGGCTTCGGCGGGATGACGTCTGTTTGCTGCTGTGGTTGCTGCTCTGTCGGCCTGGATTGGACTTGCTCAAGCTGACGTCGCAGTTCCCGTAACTCTTTATCTTTTTCGCGGTTGTTCTTGCGTAAATCTTTCACCCATTGAGGAGCAGGCTGACCATCAACGTGATCGTCATCCTCTTCTGTTAGTGGGATTTCTTCATCACCGACGCGCAGGGAGTATTCTTCCGGCTGCTCTTCGGCCTGTTCACTCTCGGTCTCCTCTTTCGCTTCCGATTCCTGGACTTGCTCCTCAGTTTTCGGTTGCTCAGTGGTTACTTCTTCGGCTGATTCCTGTTTTTCAGACAGGTCAATAACCTGACCGTCGATGATCAGTTCGCTTTCCATTGATTACTCCTGCTTAGCTCGGCATTGAGTCTGCCGGTGACTGTGGTGATGTAGGTATTTGTGATTGTTGCGATTGAAGGACTTCATTCAGGAGCTTGATAGCATCCATGACGCCCTGTTTATTGATGTGTTCTGCCTGAGAAAGCTTATAAACAACGTTGGCCTGGCTTTCCTGAGCATCTTGCTGCGCAGTGAACGCTTTGATAAGCGTATTGCGAGTCTCGTTGTCGGCTTTCTTCTCTTCAGCTTGAGCTGCAACCATCTGAGCCTGAGCAAGTACCATTTCAGGGTTAGGCTGGTTAGCCGCTGCCTGCTGTGCCTGCATGACAACCTGCTGCTCTTTAGCGTTGCGAGGTTTAACTACTCCTGCTGTGAGTAACTTATTGCGGTTGTATTCCTTGTAATCATCCAGCCCTTCACCATCCATATTGTCCATTATCAAGCCGCGAATAACGCCAGCTTCGGGGTCTTGAGGCAGCATGGTGTTCAGCACATTCGTCAGCGCAGCTACCGTTGCATCTCTCCTTGCTGTGTAACTAGGACCAACATCAACAGTGACATCGTATCGACCAGTAGAAAGGTCATTCAGTGCAACTACTCGCCCGGTCTGACGATCGACAACCTGCGCATTCATCAGTGCGATATCGTCAGTGCCATCCTCGTTGACGACACGAACCTCGCGATCTGAACCGTAAACCTCACGAGCCATGGACAACCAGACCTCACCTGCACGTTTCAGGCTCTTTGCCATGTTGTCCAGGTAGATGAACGATGCCATGTCAGAGCGGCTCATCAGGTTGTTAACTGTCTCCTGTGCAATGTTGCTTGGCATCTGCTGCATTGCCTGGCTGCCACCGGTTACTTCCTGAATGTCAGCACTGGTCTGCTGAAGTAATGCCGCCAGAGCCTGATTCATTACTGCTGGCTGCGTGTAACCTGCTGGCGTTGCACCTGCAATGATGTTTCCGGCTTTATCCTTCACTTCACGCAATGGCAGGAATGCTGGACGTTTCTTGTTTCGAGCTTCCCAATGCTTCTCAAGGCCTCGTATCTGCTCCATGCCAACGATAGGGATCTGTCCTGGGTCTTGTGCAGCTGTGTCAGCCAACATCGAAACCTGAAGGTTGTATAGGCGCTGTGGGTCCATCGCTTTTGCAATGTGCCCCTCTACTCGCTCTATGTCGTCAATGAACCAACGCTTACCATATACCGGGATGAGCGGGATATGCTCACCAGGAATACGGCGCGGCTTCTCAAGGAAGTTCTGACCGTCAACCACTGAGACATAGACTCTGCGACGCTTAACAGAACGGCGCGCAACTTCTTCGAAGCCTGCGACAGCCAGCTCATCCTGAATGTCTTCAATCTGGTCGCTGTCGTAGGTGGCAATCTCACCAGTTAGCGGCTGGCGATAACTGATTACGTCGACTGACTCCTTGCGCACTTCATAGTATTTCGCGATGTACACAACTTCAGGCTCGAACCAGTCATACTCCCAGCTTGTCATTGTCGTTACATCGAGCGATGACGGAGGCGCCTTGCCATACTCAGCCTCGTACTTCTCAGGTGAGAGTGAGTACATGCAGAACGCCCACATAGCGTCTGACTTGTCATACTTCTTCGCATCGGGGTCGAACCAGACGGAGCGTGACGGGTCGTAGATGGGCTCGATAGCGATGCGTTGACGCTCATCCATCGGGTCGTATTCATTGACCAGCATTGAGGTTAAGCGGAAGCAACCAAAGCCGCCTGTCGCCGCATCGTCGAATGCGTTGTCACATGCTTCACCACCGTCAGTCTCTTCGTAGTCAGCTCGGAACAGGCCATTCAGCTTGTTCGCTAACTCTTCGCTGGCCTCTTTGTCGCCCGGGCGAAACTTAACAGTGATACGGTTGTTGCGATACTCAGCTATGATGCGGTTAAGCTCTGTCGCTACTTTGTTAATCTCAAACTTAGGGTACTTCTCGAACTGGTCATCAAGCTTGGTTCCCGCTGCCGTTGCTCCTTCCCATTGACCGCCAGGGACACGAGCGAATCGCGTAGCCTCAATGCACTTTTCGCGCACGTCTTGCTGCGGCGTATAGGCGCGGTCAAACCTGAGCATGACGCGCTCATGTTTTTTCTCTAATGTCTCTGCCATTTTTACCAACCGAAGGATAAGGGAACGTAGATGTCCGTTTCTTCTGAAGCTAATGCCGGGCAGTGCATGCACATCATCAGTGCGTCTGCCAGGTTAGGGGATGGAATTCCAAGCTTCTGCTTCATATCGACCTTGGTCATAAGCTCAAGCTTGCCGTTACCGTTGAATTTGCGTTGTATCTGTGTGAGTTCTGCGAATAACTTCTCAAGCATCTTCTCGCCGATAGCTTCCTTGTCGAAACTCAGCATTTCGTCAGGGTCAGCGTATTCACCATGCTCTACTGCCCGGTACGTCAGGTAAAGCCTGTCAGCCAGCGTGTAATAGAACTGCGCTCGCTTATTGCGGAATACATCACCGATAGTTCGGATGTTGTCACCCTGCACCACTTCGTCAGCCCATGCTCCGGCCTGATATGGCGCATCCTCATCGAATGGCGATTCGCTACCCTTGAACATCGTCACGGTAACTTTCTTTCCACTGAACGAATCTGTTATCTGCCGACGCAGGCCGGCGCCTAATCCGTCTCCGTCAAACAGGAAGTGATCTGCGTTGTCACCGACTGCCAAATCGGCAGCCCAATCAGCTCCTTCATTGACATCCATCAACGTGCCTTCAGCTATCCGCTTAACCACTGAGCCGTGACGCATTGCATATCCTTTGGCATCCGGCCCTGTGTCTGATGGGTCGTGAGCTGCGATAACAGCACCTCTCGCCTTCCATCCAAGGCGCTTGTGCGCATCTGTGGCCGCTTCCAGCCATTCACGACTGATGATTGCCATATCACTTGCGCTTACCGGCTCACCTAGCCAGATGTGACGATACAGAGTAGGGTTACGCCGCTTGCACTCTTCCATCTCCAGGCGAAGAACCTCAGGAAAGTGCGGGTTGTCGGTGTAGTTAACCGTCAGTAGGCAGATGTCATCTGGATGGTCAACAACAAAGCGCTGATAGGTATCATCCAGAATGTTCTTCGGGTTGAAGCTCACCCATATTTCAGAGTGCGGCTTACGGATTGTTGGGATGAGGATATCCCATGATTCCTTCGTTACAGCCTCAGCCTCTTCCACCCAACAGATGTCTATACCTTCAAGGGATTTAATCTTAGTTGGATTGTTCTTGATGCCGTAGAACATGAACTCAGCGTTAGTGCCAAGATGTCGAATCATAGAGCGCTGTATTTCGAACTCAGCCGCATAGCCTTCACGCTCTATTGTGTCCTCAAGCAACCTGATTACTGAGTCAGTGATGCTGTTCTGCAATTCACGAGCGCATAGGATTCGAACCGCCTGACGCCTTGCTGCCTCTATAAGTAATCTTGCTATTGCCCATGACTTACCGCTACCTCGACCGCCCTTGGCGACTTTGTAGCGATGCGCCTCGATGAACGGTTGGAAGATAGGGTTAATCGTTGTCATTTTCCGAATAGCGTACTCATTGGTGAGGTTTCAATCTGGATAGCACCGCCATCCTTGCCGACTATCTCATTGGTAATCTTGTCGCCATATTTCTTTGGAGCCATTCGTGAAAGGATCCACTTTCGCGTATCAACTTGTAGTCTTGCCTTCGATACCGCAGCGCTTTCTTCAACTACCGTGTCGGCGATATCCATCATTTCTTCAAAGATGGAATCAGCCCGGCTCTCAGTAGCTTTCGCGTATTGGTCTCTAAACTCGGAATGTTCTGCTATCCAGCGAAAGATAGTTGCCTTTGCTGGCATGCCAGGATGCTTGCAGATAGAACGAATGCTTTCACCATCAGAAAGCCTTGAGCATATGTCGGCGGCTACCTCTGGTAGATAATCAGAAGGGCGACCGCCTTTGTTTCTCTCAGTCGCCATAGTTCATTACGCCTTAGTGAATGCTTGTGCGTACTCTACTGTGCGACCCGGACCCATCTGAATAACGCTCATGTCACCCAAAGGAAGGAAGCCAGCAGTAATCTTCGCGTTGCACTTGATAGTGAAATCAGCGCGATCCTGACTTACCACGATGTCGTAATCCGTTGCTGTAGTGCCGCCTGCTGCTACAACCTGGAAGTATTCCGTCTTACTGATAGTTGCATGCACACCACGTAGACTGCCTTGCGGGAATCGCGATGCAGCGATATGCGCCTTAACCACAGTGACGAGGTTAGCGACAGAGCCAGCCGTTGCTGTCTGAATAGATGTAATTGCCATGATTGTTCCTTTAGCTGATAGAGACTTCGGCTGAGTCGCCGTCATTTGAAGCGGTTCGAATCCAGGCGATAGTTGGAGGGGTAATCGTTGCCCAATTATCGTCGTTGTCGGTCAACATATGACCCTGCCAGAAGCCATTTCCCGGATTGGTTGTTGCATCCGCTAAGCGCACGGCTCCAGAAAGCACCTGAACTGTTTTAGTCTGCGTTCCGTCAGTTACCTGAATCCATGCAGAGCCAACCGTTAGCATTGATGTGTTAATCGCCATGGTTAACTCCTTTACGTTAATGGCTGCATGAATACTTCAGAGATGGTTGCTGTGGTTCCTGTTGTTCTACGTACTGCGCAGTAATGGCCAGCAGGCACAAGCCAGGTTAACTGACCTCGGTCACCTGAGCCCATTCCTATAGATACTGCTATGCCAGTTAGTGATGATCTGAATGAAGCAACTCGCTTGGCTGTTGCAGTATTACCTGAAGCAACGTCAACTGATACTGGGCCTACCCATAGCTCGACAACATCAGCCAGCGTTGCGGCCAGTGTTATTGAGTAGGCAACATCAATCATCACAGAGAGGAAGTGAGGCTTCGTTGTGTCTGTTGCCCGGAATGAGGTTCCGAGCGTTACCGCAGTGGTTATACCTGTACCAGGAGATAAGCCGACGCCTTGGGGACCAATTGACCCAGTGGCACCGGTAGCTCCAGCTGGTCCTATTGCACCAGTAGCACCTGCGGGGCCGGTTGGTCCTTGAGGTCCTGTTGGACCTTGCGATCCTGTGGGCCCAGGCATTCCATAAACCCGGCCTTTATAGATAACCATCTCATACCCCTTACGGTTTATGCGAAAAGGTCTAACACTTCCTTAGCTTCACGGATTGCTTTCTCGGTCTTAGCAAGAGCCGTTGTTTCATTGGCTGTTTTGGCATATGCATCTTTGAACAGCTCAAAGTTCAGCTCGTTGCCGGCGATAAACTCAATGGCTTTTTCGGTAGCGGCTGAGTCATTCATCACCAGGCGGTAGACTTCGAGCTTCAGTTTCTGTGCATCTGTCATTTGGGTAATGTCTGCCATTGTTGGCTCCGTTGGTTGTTATCCCGTGGTGGGGATGAACGAAAGAATCAGGATGATTGTTGAGGCTGCCAGCGTTATGACAGACGCGAATGCAAACGCGTAATGCACGAAGGTGATCAATCTGTCTTTGGCTGAGTGCTTTGGTAGCGGGTGGTTAAGAACGTCATCGCGTATGAATGACATTCCGTAGAGCAGCGTTATTTCACGCTCTCGTTTTCGCATAATGAATCCCACTTGTCGTTGTGGGCGTTGATCGCCTTTACTGTCCTTGCATCCATCAAGTCAGGGTCTTTGCCGTGCGTGATAATCGGCCCGAATGCTGTGCAGGCTGAATCAACGTTGATGTACTTAATCGTCGGCGTGGTACTTTGATTTCCGCATGCGGTCACGAGCAGCGTCATCAGAAAGAGACTGATTCGTTTGGTCTGCATCTTTGGCAACCTTAATGATTGAGGCCTGCTTATCGGTGGCAGCTTGAGACTGCTTCACGGTTTGGTTAGCAGTTTCAACATCAGCCTTTGATTTGGCCTCTGTTGTTCCCTTGCTCTTACCAGTGAACCATGCGGCCAGCACAGCTACGATGATCCCAGCAATGCCGAAGATGTATTGCCAGCCTGATGCGATAAGGTTTGTCATTTCCCATCGCCCTTATCTTTTGGTGGCTTCTGTAGGGTCATCCTCGACAGAACGCCAACAACCATCAGGACAATCGCACCGACACGCATCCAGCTTGAGGGGATTTCAGCTTTCCATTCAGGGGGAAGCTCAAACCAGATAGTCGGCAGAGCGCCCAGAGCCAGAATCACTTTTGTTGAATTCCATCGCCACCAGTGCCGCCAGTCATCAACGAGTCGAGGTTTCATAACAGCCCCGCATATGCAGTCATCTCACCGGTGCGCATCACCTCGGCATGGCGTTTAGCGCGATTAGGTGTTTGCTTAGCCCACAGGCTTGATAGCATTCCGTTGGCTGCGCCTGCATAGTTTCCTGCCGCTATCATTGCGAGCGTATTCTTGAATCCTGCCAGACCATTAACACCCATCTGGTAAGCCATGCTTATCAGGATGTCTCGACGTGCCGGGTTACAGGATTTCATTGCAGCAACAATGGAAGGGTTTGCGTTCATCTTGCTGATTGTGGTTTTGACGAATGACTCAAGCCATACGTCACCAACATCTCGCGGAACGGTGAAGGTGTAATTGCTTAACGAAGCGCCCTTAGGGCCAATCTTGATACCGCAAGCCACTGTCGGATAGCCTTCGGTATCAATGTAAGGTTTCTCACGATAACCCTCTTCGTAATTAAGCAGGGGGATTATTTGACTCATTGCGCCGGTCTCCGTACTGCATCCGTAGAGCGTTTTCTTCTCGGCGATCTCGTTTTCGTTGGTAATGCAGATTTATGGCGAACGTAAAGACTGCCAGAACGAAACCGCCGAGAGCCAGCCATTCATTTAATGACATACTCCCTGCCAGAAATGTTGCCCCAGATGTGGTGTAAGCAGCGGCAGTGGTTACTTTGTCTGCCATATTTTTCATTCCAACCTCCAGAACATCAGGAGGATTTGTTCAAATTAGGATTAGGGATGATGGTGATCAGAACAAATCCAGGATACATTTTCGGTGTCGTGGTTTGTTCGTGAGTAAACGCACGGGCAAATCAGGCAAGAGGCTGTTGACGCAGTCTCTTGCCACCCATATTCACGAAGCCCAGCCAATCGCTGGGTTTTCTTTTTTGGCAGCGCCCTACCCCGTCGCCACGAATGTGCAAGGGTATCTGGATGTGTTCTGGTGATTGGTGATAGGACGCTTTCAGAAAGGTCGTGAGGGTTAAGGTGGTGCCTTGCGGTCTTGGATGATGACCACCCGCCCAGTTATTTGCCGGTTACGTTTATCCGGCGTCTTTCGACCGATTGCCTGATGTATCAGGTTAGGTATGTGGTGGCCGGCGCTGAACTCCGGCTCGGTCAGAACAAGTCACTTAAGCCTGTGGCACTCTGACTATTCGGCAATTAGTAAGCGCATCAGCCTGCGCATTCACCACAACGGGAAGCCAACTCTCCCGAATACTTAGTGTCACTCCTAAGCAGGGCATGAAAGGATGCTTTCCGTTGTGTTTAAAACGCAAAAAGCCCCGAGCTATTAACTCAGGGCTTGTTTGTTTGGCTGCTCTGTTCGCTTTTGCTCCGAGCATACACAAAATGTACTACTTCCATTTCGCATGCGCAAGCTATTTAGGACAATTTACCTAAATATTATGCAGCCTGTGGAAATTCCTTCTCAATTTCGCGCCTCATCGCATAAAAGATTTCTGAATCGAGCACATTCTCGCACCAGACAACCCTGCGCCTGCACGACTGGATATCCATTCCGGTTACTGCATTCATCAGCCTGGCGATATCTTGCGTGCAATTGCGATTGCAATATCGCTTAATAGCTACATCGCGGACGGGGCTTTCTCGGTGAAACGTCTTGACCATCACGCGTTCAACGAAAGCAGCATCATCGGATTCTTTGGCGAGAGCGATGATGTTGCTGAACGATGATTGAGGGATGACCAGTTCGCGAGCTTTCTGATAGAGCGCATCTCCACGCAGTCCATCCTCTTGGTAAAGGCGCATGACGACAGACTCAATCTGCTTGGCCTTGTCATCACTCCACTGGCTACGAATCATCAGGCGACCGATAACGTTGATTGCACCACCAGGGGAATCATCACCGGCGTTGACTTTGCCCCATACCTGTAGCATGTAGTGAACCCATGCTTTCTGGCGTGAGTTGATGGTTTTCTTTGGATGCTTCCATACGCGGCGGAAATGAGCATCGTCGATGAAGTTGACCATGCCGAATATCGGAGTGTGTTTCATGGCTTTATCCCCAGGGCATCTTTAAGTCGAGCAACAACCATTCTGGTAGCGAATGATTCACCGTGACATTTGCTCTGAAGTTCGATTTCCATCAGCGCGGACTTAAGAAGCCCTCTGTTAACGGTGATGGGGGTTTTATTTTCTTCGTTAGCCTTCTTCAGCCTTTCAAGAGAGTCTTTGATATCCATCTATGCAGCCTCCGGACCGTCTGGTTTATTCAACCCCAAGCGATTAATCAGCTCGCGGCGACGTTCTGCCAGTAAACTCACAGCTCGTTCCGCATCTGCAATCTGCGCATCAATATCCTTGAGTTTCTCCATGTCTGCATGACGCTGCCATTTGACTTGCTGGATGTTGGTTACTGAGCACATGTTTTACCTCTACCGCCTTGATGAACCATGAGAACGCCGTTAACGATGGCGTGGTGCTTGCATTCGTTATCCCGTGCGTAGCGCTTAACCGTGCTTCTGTCGCAGGATAATCGCCGTGCTACTTCTGCGATGTTTCCCCGGGTATCTACCAGGTGTTCTGGTATAGATTTGATGGTGGGTGTCATGCTGCCTCCAGTAGTTCTGTAATCATTGGCAAGCTCCCGCATGTCTCAGTCACTACCAGCACAAGCATTCCGCCTTTAATCGCCTGACAGCGCTTAATGCGCATATCGTCTATCTGGCCGTCATCCAGCCAGAAGCCCGCACTGGTGAGTGCGTCAAAAACGGCTTTGGGCAGATTGTCCAAATCTCGTTTGCGGTTATCGGGGGGTGCTGCGTGGATGGTGATTCTGATGCGAGGTGTGATTTTGATGTCTAACTGTTTTTGCTTGATTATTTCGATTACTTCTTTTCGGTATCTCTTTCCCCAGTCGCTGATGTAGTGGATGCCTCGTGAGTGTCGCCAGTACCGGTTATTGGATGGCGGCCAAGGTAGCTGCAAAAGATATCTATTCATCTGACAGATAACCTCCCTCCATTCGCCAATTGTTTAAGCGTAAGGACAATGGCTCTATCCATTTCAGCCCTGCGTTCTTCCCGGGTCATATCCTTTCCGTTGTCTATGCGCGTATGGCATTGTTCGCATAGCGCCGCCGTTAAACAGTCATCAACCTTCAGTCCTATTCCCTTCCCTTCGTTCCGGTGTGCAGCCTGAACCCCATAACGACCACACAGAACGCAGCAATCTATCTCCCTGACTGCCTGAAGCCATTTACTGCTCCGGTATATTGCCATCTGAGATATCTCCGTTCGGATCACGATAAATCAGCCATTCATCCACGCATTCAGAACATGCATAGGTTTCCTCTGGTGTTAGCTCTTTCGTGCAGCCTGCGCACAACGTTCGACGTATGCTCTGCTGCTCGTATGATTGGGCTTCTGATTGGCTAAGGGTGCACATAGCATTTCCCTTCGCATTTAGGGCATGCTTTATGCTCAATACCGATGTCTTGCCCGTGGTCAATTTGAATGAATCCATTGCCATCGCAGAAGGTGCATTTGTTGACCTTCATCAGGAAGGCTATCATTGCCGTTTTGATCGGTTCTTTCTCGCCACCATAGTGAGACTCACCTGTTTTGGTGATGGCCTTACACCAGGCATTTTGCGGAGGTTCGTTGACGTCCTCATCGAAGATAATGCTGATGAAATTGTCTTGGATAATAGGCCACGCATCCGAAGCGTTGTTGCATGGGTCATACAACTTCCAGTGCTTTCGATTGCTGGTTATCTTACGCATCAGCACGATACCGCTCATGTGGTCGGCAATGTCTTCGCCGCCGTTTACGAACTGGTAGGTTTCCTCAACTTGCGTTCCAGTAGCATTGGCAACCAGCTTGTTAATTTCAAAATCTGATAACTGTGAATAGTCCATATTTAACTCCAGATTCTTTGCTGATACTGACTCCTACCCTTTGGCTCGCTGGCGTACTCTGGAAGCAATGCGGAAACCACCCATAACCTGGGGTCTGCGCTTAGCGTTCGTTGAGTTTTTACGTTGCGGGATTGGTAGGCGGTGATTAACTGGTTGGCTTCTTCGTTGGTGAGATTTAAGTGATGGAACCATGTGAGTCTTGCCACACATCCTCCTTTGTCTCCGGTAGTGGGAAATCGCCTACTGGTGACCTTTCGCACCGCATGCACCATCGATTCCAGTAAGGTTGATCTGGACGGAATCTCTTATCGTCTTTCCTCTCTCCGCATCTGTCACATCGGATCATGCCGCATCTCCGAATCGCTTGTTGAACTCCAGCTCTCTACGAGAATCATCACTCCACTTTACGTTTCGCTCTGACCCAAACCAGAACATGATTTCGATTAGCTCTGTCATGCTGGCTTTCCGCATCTTGCTGGTGCGTACGCCGAACATAACCACTCCGCCATCAATGCCCGGCGCACTTCTCTGATTCTGTTTTTTAGTCTTCAGCCATAGCGCGGTGAAGATGTCTTTCCAGTCTGCTTCGTCGTAACGATTTCCATGCCAGAGCACCTGCTGAGAAACGTCATGCAGCATCGGCCATAAACGGTCGTTCTGCGCTTTGGTTCTCTTTGGCTCTTTGATGTGGACTTCGTGTGGTGACTTTTCGTCGAGGGGTATTGCAAGGATGGCGTTTATTGCTGACTGCTGTTGCTGCTTACTCCTGAGAAATATCGTCTGTTTCATGGCGAATCCTCATGATGCCAATTTTCATTGTTAACCACATGATTGTCAGGACTAGCAATGTTGAAGTGCATTTCTTATCTGGAAGAACGTCAGGTACATATCCAAAGTGGATAAAATTAACCACTTTGCTGTCGTTCTTTCTCGTCGTATGCCATAGCTCCGTTGAGACGCCAAAACCAATGGTGAGCCGACCGATAAGCCAGTATTTGTCAAAGGTCATACTCACTCCTTCACTTTGATTCCAGCGGCGCGGATGGAATCCTTGCATAAATTCACTCTATGCATCGTGGCAGCCTGAATATCCGGTCTGGAATATGCTGGAATAGGCAACTCAATCTCGATAGCTGCGCGAGATGCCTGCCATGCCTCCCATTTGTTTTCGGTTGCAAGATGGCTGTACCCGCCACTCTCACGCCTGTCTAGCATTATTCCTCTGTGCAAATCTGAATTTGTCATATCTGCAATCCATGATTCGAAAGCCTTTCTTGATTCGTCCATATTCCCCTCCATCACCCCAGTGACTCTGCCAGTTTCAGTATTTCAGCCTGAACTTTGTCGAGTTCTCGCTGCGCTGCATTCATTTGCACGCAATGTTCATGAACCTGCTTAGCCCATGAGGCTGCGATTCGTGACTTCTCTGCTAACTGCGCAATTATTTGTTTCTCGTTCATCATTACTCTCCATCAGCGTGCTGGGGTGTTAGTTTTGGGCTTGTAGTTATTGCCGATGAGTTTGATAGTATCGGCGTACACATATCCTTCTAGTCCGGATGATTTGCCGTTTAATAGCCTCACACGAACTACATTCGGGTGTATTTCTGGCATCTCCGTAACCAGGCCAAACAATTCTCCTGATGGTGAGCCGACTAGCTGACCTCGCTTAAACACTTCGCACCTCTCTCAATCTCTGGTTGATAAATGCAGTGAGTGGGTTAGCTCCACCGAAGTTTCCTACCGGCTTTTTGCTGTATACCCATGCGTTCTTGTGGCACCAGTCCCGATGAAGCTCACCTTTGGCAGCCATGCACTTGAGCATCTTGGTTACGAGCTTCTTGTCCAGGCCTGTTGCTTTAGCAATATCCACTGCCATTCCTGTCTCATGCTCTTCGATGTAGCGGAGAATTGATTCCGTGCGCTGCTTGTGAAGCTCTGTGAGGCGGTAGAAGTTAGCTCCCTTCGTCACGCGCTCAACCTCAATCAGAACGTCTTTAACGAGGTCATGAAGCAAGATGTTTATGTGTGATTTGTGGCATTCGAAGAGTTTTGCTAACTGTGCTGCTGAGGTGGGAATGTTTGTTTCAAGGTGGTTGAGTATTTTGTCTCGTGTGTTCATACATCGGCTCCTGAGTATCGCCGGCCTTTTTGTTGGGGCTGGCTTGCAGCTGTGCATTTCGCTCTGGCCTCGGTCTGGTCGCATCCAACAAAGTGACCGTTTCTGAATCCCTGGTACACAGTGCCAAGGGAGCCAAAGCGGTTTTTCGTCACGATGATTTCTGCGTATGGTGCGGCCTGGCTGTTTTCGTCATACACAGCCTCGCGATACAGCATGATGATTGAGTCTGCATCCTGCTCAATACTGCCTGAGTCGCGCAGGTCTGCGTTGGTTGGCCGTTTGTTTGGTCTCTTCTCGACTTCGCGAGATAACTGGCTGAGCGATACAACAGGGGTTTTAAGCTCCTTCGCCATAGCCTTCAGGCTTCCGGAGATGTGAGCAATAGCCAGGTCGTTTCGTTCTGCTTTTGGCTTCTGAATGAGGCCTAGGTAGTCAGCCATGATGAGAGAAAGGTGTGGATTCTCCTGCTTCAGGCGTTCTGCGATCGACCTGATTTCCTCAACCGAAAGTCGACATGCATCGACAACCCACACATCGAGGTCAGCAAGGCGTTTCATCCCTTCAGCTACCCTTCCCCACGCCTCGTCGTTCATGTGCGTTGGGTTTCTCAGAGAGCTAACAGACATCATCCCGGCTCCGGCAATACTTCGCTCGGCAATCTGCAATGCGCTCATCTCCATCGAGAAAATCAGCACCCCGCGCTTTTGCTCTGAGTTAGGCAATGTCCTGCTTGCGACACTTTCTGCCAGTTTGAGCGAGAACTCCGTTTTTCCCATTCCCGGTCGCGCTGCAACGATGATCAGGTCTTCGGCGTTAATCCCACCTAGGATTGCATCAAGCTCATCTATGCCGGTCTTCAGGTTGTCTGACTCTTCACCGTTGCGCAGGCGCTTATCAAGCGTCTCTGTGTAGTCGGTGATGATATCGCCAAGGTGAACAGGCTTAATCTCGTCACGCGGCTTTCTGATGGCTGACAGGCGCTTTACCAGTTCGTCCATGGCCTGCCCTGATGCGTCGATGGTTCCGTTCTCGATAGGGTCTCGCATCTCGCTTATCAGTTGCAGCACCAGTCGACGGTGGTAGTTATCAGCAACCATGCTGGCGTAGCCTTTCAGGTTTGCGGCACTCGGACACGACCGCGCAGTCATCATCACGTCGGTAGCATGTTCATCTCCACATTCCTCAGCGACCATCAGTGCGTCAATCAGGTTACGGTTGCGAGCTTGCTTGCAGATAACCTCAAACGCTTTCCGGTAGAGCGGGATGGAGAATGCTTCAGGTTCAAGCGTCGCCAGAACGTCGCCGGCTGCCGGCGTTAACCCTCCCAGGAGTAATCCGCCGATAACACTGGCCTCGATATCCTGTCTCATAGTGTTCCCTCACGAATTGCGGTTAATACTTTCGGTTGCAGCAGGTAATCAAACGTCGCCACCCAGCCACGGTCGTTATCACCAAAGTGGAATGGTCTTGCAGCGTTCATGAACGCTTTCACGTATGCCCGGTAGCCGTCGATGTTTTTGGTAGCGAGAGAGTTAATCAGCTTCTTGAGTTTGCGCTGACGCTCTGCGTTGGCCTCTACAGCGTGAGGTAATCTGTCACCCACGATTTCGTTGTAGGCTTCAAGATACTCGTTGTAGTTGATGCGAACGGTCTTTCGCTTTTCAGGTTTAGAACCATCAGCACATCCCCCTTTAGGGGGTAAGGGGGTATTTGTATTTATTGTCTTTTGAATATTGTCTTTTGTGTTTAGCTGAGTTGGCTTATACCGATTAGCTGACTTGGCTAATGTTTTATTAGCCGTCTTAGCTAATGTTAAGCTGTCTTGGCTAATCCACTCTGAGACCACCTTGTTAACGCCAATTCTAACCCCGTCTGCAATGAGAAACTTTCGCTCAATCAGCTGACGTTTTGCGGCGCAGATATGCGTGTGATGAATACCGGTCATTGCTGCTATCTGCGTGTTTGTGAGCCTGTCCATTGGCTTATTGAATCCGTATGTCTTGCGCATGATAGCGAGCATTACCTTCAACTGCCGGGCGGTTAAATCAGCCATCAGTAAGCTGTCTGTAAGCTCGTTAGCAACGCGCATGAAGCCATCTTCGGTATCTGCCACGCGATGCTCCACAACCTCAAGGTGAGGCTTTATAGGTGTTACGGTTGCGAGATTACTCATGACCTTTCTCCTTCTGCATCAGCTTCACTTTCTCCAACTCAGCCCGAAATCGACCAGGCTGCTTGAAGCTGGACAGGAAGCGATCACGTAGTATGTTTTTGTGCATTTTGTCCTGGTAAGGACTGAGTGGTTTTGTCATAATTACTCCTGTTACTTGGCGTAACACAGTGTGCTTAAGCCCTAAACGAGTTACCGCTCGTTTGGGGTTTTTCTTTTGTGAGAATCGACGCCACCTGCTGTGCAAGTCTCGCCATCTCATCATCATCAACTCCCCATTCAAGCACTGCCAGAAGCATTGAGAACTTCGGAATCCAGTCTCGCTTCCACCGGCTAATTTGTGCTTTATCGACACCCACGGCCGCTGCTGTTTTCTCTGTTCCAATCAGGGCGATCTTGTTAAGCAAGGCACTTTCAATGCGCATTGCCTCGTTGCGTTTGTTTGCGTGTTCCATATGTGAATATATTCCTTAGTTAATAGGTAAATACGCATCCGTTGATGCGTTGGTTGTAGGGACGAAACATCCCTGGCCAGAAGTGTTAAAGAGCAGTGTTACTTAAGCGGCTTTGCCGCTTTTGGTTCCGTACTGTAACCACACAGGATCACAGTTAAGAGCCATCGCAATCTCAAACAAGAAACGTGGGCGCTTGGTTACTCCAGCCTCGATAAGCTGAATTGACTGTTGCTTTACGCCTGCTTTGTTAGCCAGCTCAGTCTGAGTCATCTTCAACTGAACTCGTTTCTTTTTGAGGCGTTCTGACAGAGTTTGCATATCGCCTCCTTCAACAAACTTTCTTGTATTCTCATACAAACTATCTTGTTTGTCAATTACAGGATTTCTTGTAACCATTGGAGGAAATTACAGAGGTGGTTTATGAGTATTTCTTCCAGGGTAAAAAGCAAAAGAATCCAGCTTGGTCTTAACCAGGCTGAGCTTGCGCAGAAGATTGGGACTTCTCAGCAATCAATTGAACAACTGGAAAATGGAAAGACCAAGCGACCAAGATTTTTACCGGAACTCGCTTCAGCTCTCGGAGTTAGCGTCGATTGGTTATTGAAAGGTTCGCCAGATTCAAACATAACTTATGTTGGGCCCAACGAACCTAAAGGAAAATATCCATTGATTAGCTTAGTTAGCGCTGGCGCGTGGTCAGAAGCTTGTGAGCCGTACAATCTCAAAGATATTGAGGAATGGTACGACAGTGATATTCATATGCTTGGTGATGGATTCTGGCTGCGTGTAGAGGGTGACTCTATGACGTCTCCGGTTGGACCGAGTATTCCAGAAGGTCACATTGTCTTGGTTGATACCGGCAGGGAAGCAGCAAACGGTAGCCTGGTTGTAGCAAAGCTTCTTGATGCGAACGAGGCGACATTTAAGAAGTTGGTAATTGACGGCGGACAGAAATACCTAAAAGGACTCAACCCTTCATGGCCTATGATGCCTATTAATGGCAACTGCAAGATCATCGGTGTTGTGGTTGAGGCAAGGGTGAAGTTCATATGAAGCGCATAGTGTTGGCAATCTCCATTATGTCGATTCCTCTCGCCTCTTATGCTGACTGTTGGATTGTATCTGGCCTCAAGGGTAAATCTGCATTTAGTCAGGATGGATATGATTTTATTGATGACTCAGTTTCTGGGTCAGCGTTCAAATTGCGGATTGATGGTGAAAAGGCATCAGTTACTAATCTTGACGGATCTGCCGTATCAGACATGTCATATGTAGCCCTGACCGACAGCACAATAGTGGGAAGCTATCAGTCAGGTGGCGGAATAACGGTGGAAACATGGTCTGTCACAACAGACAAAAGGGTTATGTATTCCAAAGTAATGAACATCCCAGGATTTCAAAAGCTAACCTCAACTAAAGCATTCGTCGGAGTTGTATCTGGCAACTGCGAAAAGTAGCCCATCACAGATCTTATCAAATTAAAAACAAACTATTTTCCGTTATAAAACAACGGAGTTTGTTTTTTTCGCCTTCAAATACAATATTTCTTGTTTACAACATACAATCTTTCTTGTAATTTTAAGCCATCAGCAGGACGCTGGTAGCCAAACGGAACTGATTGGCAGGCTCTTTAACAAGATGACATGGGGATGATTCGTCCCCGCCAAAGAGCAGTTGGCTTTGGACTGGCAGACGGCTATCAGCTAGAGGCGATTCGCCTGGCGATAACGGCCTGACTCAATTCAGTTTGAGTCGCCAGTACCAAAGTCAATCATCGGAGGTATCCAATGAAAGCCAGAGAGATTCGTAAACTCGAACGTTCTCGTCAGCACAAAGAGATAAAAGCCTACTGTAAAAAGATTGACCGTGCATTTTCACGGCTGTCGGAAGGCTGTAGTGAGCGCGTAACCAAAGCCATTTCGCTTGCCGGAACGCGTCAGAAGGAGGTTGAAGTAACCGCGGTTAAGCAGAATCGCATCTACTACCGGGACGCTAACCCGCTCGGGAATAAAATCCATGCCACTCAGCGCATGAAGCTGAGCAGTAAGCCACTTATTTGAGGTGCACCATGAAATACAAAGTTGGCGGAGTATATAGGTACGCGCTGTCTGAAAAAAGGTTTGTAGTATTTAGCGTGAATGAGACAGCAGCTGGAACTTCCGTTTGGTTGCGTCAATTAGATCAGAAATTACCCGACGATTTTGTTGGTACATGGAATTTAACGGCAGACGAATGCGAAAGTGTCATTGATGTATCGAATGGTCTTTCATCATTACTTTCTACCGGACATATGCGTATATGTGATGCTAAAGAAATAATGAAAAAGAGATTTGGATTGAAAATTAAAGGTAGGTCTTTAATAGACGTCACGAAATCTCTTGCAGAAGTATCTAACGCACATGCCGCATAGTCGGCCTTCTTTTGGCAGCAAGCCACAGAGGTGAATATGAAACATACAGGCGGACCAGCTTTTCCAAATAAGGAATCAAGTGGCAATGGAGGCTCTTCACTTGATTCTTGCGGTATGACCCTGCGCGATTACTTCGCTGCAAAGGCAATGCAGGCTTTTATCACAGGTGCAATCTCAGATGGTACACCACTCAGAACCATGGACGGTGATGACAAAGTGGCAGCTAAGGCGGCTTACATTATCGCAGATGCAATGTTGAAGGAGCGCGAATAGCAGCTGATAGCTAATTCTCTGAGTTAGCTATTGGGTGTAATACCGCACCACATCATCTAAAGGAGACGATAGGTGATGTTCTGATTAAATACCCCTTGTTGTCATCTTGGCCTCTTCGTGAGGCCATTTTTTAACTGCATATCCATAGCACTTCTCACGAGGTGTTTTTGATATGCCAATTACAAACACAGGAGCACGCCATGCAATTAGCCATTGCAGGGTGGCCTATTGCTGGCCGCCATTCTGAAACACAACTCGACCGAATCATTAAACAGGCCATTGAGGCCGCCAGAAAGTCACTGGAGGCGTTATGCGGAACTCAGCAGTAAATCACAGCGCGCTCAAAGCAGCGCAGAGCAAAGCGGTTATCGCTCGCTATCTCGGTGATGGTCGCATGTGGCAAGAGGCTCATGAGGCCATGAAGACCGCAATAAACATGCCGTGGTACCGAAAATCATGAGCATTGCAGATACCTGGTCAGAAGATGCTTTTGTCCGCCTTATGCAGGACATGTTGAAACAGCAGAAAGAGGATGCAGAAGATGCGCCTGACGATGACAGACAAAACAGAGATTAAGCAAATCATCGCGCATCTAAGCGATGAAGACCACGCGAAAATTGATAAGCAGACTGAGATGCTGTGCGCGAACATGCGTCCGGTGCTCAACATGCTCGAGTCACATAAACCAGACGACCACACGAAAGCAGCTGTTGAGTGGCTTGGCGAAGACGACTGCAACTATCAGGAATTCGCCGGCGAGGTTATGTGGGACATATTCAGGCCGCGCGTGGAGGTTGAGTATGCAATCGGCATATTCCTGCGCCGTCATACATTCGAGGATGCAGCATGAGCAATATCGTTGAGTTTGTTAAGCAGCAGGAGCAGCTATTCTGCGGAGCGTTAACTGAGCAGACAGTTAACTGGGCAAAGGAAAGCCAGTTCGCAATTCAGTATTTCCAGAAGAATGACTTCCTCGTCAAAACAGCCCTGTCCAATCCTACCAGCGCGCAGAACGCGATCATCAACGTGGCAGCCATTGGCATTACGTTGAACCCTGCAAGCAAGCTAGCTTATCTGGTGCCTCGCGACGGAATGGTGTGCCTCGATATCAGCTACATGGGGTTGCTGCACCTTGCGCAGTCTACAGGCTCCATTAAGTGGGGTCAGTGCAAACTGGTGTACTCAGCTGACACCTATGAATCAAATGGCCTTGATAGCGCTCCTACGCACAAATACAACGCGTTTGGTGAGCGTGGTGAGGTTGTCGGTGGTTATTGCACGGTTAAGACCGCTGACGGTGACTACCTGACGGAGGAAATGAGCCTGACAGAAATCAAGGCGGTGGAAGCTACCAGTAAGGCAAAGAACGGCCCATGGAAGACGTTCTGGGAAGAAATGGCGCGTAAGACCATTGTCAAGCGAGCTTCTAAATACTGGCCTAAGGCGCAACGTCTGGATAATGCAATCCACCTGCTCAATGAAGGTGAAGGCATGCACCAGGAGCCATTGATGCCGCATAAGTCAGAGGAAGATATCCGTGAAGACGAGCGGAAGCGCCAGCAGGAAATCATCGAGCATGTTCAGGCTCTTTGTGACGATATGGCGAGGGCTGAGACCATGGATGACCTTAAGCGCATCTTCGCAGATGCATACAAGCGCACAGCTGGGATGAAGCTGCAACAAAACGTCCAGGCAGTCTACATGGAATGTAAAGAAAAAATGGAGATGCGCCATGAAAGCGTCTGAGTTGTTTCGTTATGAAGATGGATTGCTTTTTTGGCGGATTAAGCCAGCGAGATGGATGAGGGTTGGTGATAAGGCCGGAGGAAAAACAAAATCTGGCCATTGCATTGTAAGCATGAGCGGAAAAAGAGAATACGTGCACAGGGTGGTGTGGGAAATTCACCACGGAGAAATTCCAGAAGGGATGGTAATAGACCATATCAATGGAAATCCGAGCGATAACCGAATAGAAAACCTTAGGTGCGTTTCTCAGCAAATAAATCTTTTGAACAAGAGAAAACAGAAAAATAACACATCGGGCATAACTGGAGTTGGGTTTCATAAGCAAAGAAGAAAATGGAGAGCCATATTCATGGATGAGTATCTGGGGCTGTTTGGTAACTTTGTTGACGCCTGCGAGGCAAGGATAGTTGCTGAGGTATCTTCTGGGCTCTCCACTGAGAGGAATGGCATATGAGCAAACTGTATGAGATTGCCAACGATTACGCCAGGCTAATGGACTCTGATTTTGAAGCCGACGAGATAGCCGACACGCTGGAAGGCATGGAAGGTGAGCTTACAGATAAGATAGAACAGTTGTTGGCTATCTGTAAGAACGAAACCGGATATGCAGAACGCCTCAAGGAAGAGGCTAAGGCACTCAATGAACGCGCGGCAGTAATCAACAACAAGGTCGATAACATCATGACCTACATCGCCAATTCGCTTGAGATGATGGGTAAGAAGAAGATTCGCGCTGGCATCCATCAGGTAACTGTTCGTGCCCCTGTCGAGTCGGTAGAAATCACAGATGAAGGCTCATTGCCTCCTGAGTATGTCGAGTACGTGACATCAGTTAAGGCTGACAAGTTAGCCATCAAGCATCAACTCAAGGCCGGAAATTCCATCCCGGGCGCGACACTCAAAATAGGCAAGCCATCCCTCCTAATCAAATAAGGATTCAGCATGACATACCTCCTGTGGGAATCATGGGAGGAGGACTTCTTGCGCGAAGTTGCTTCCACCATGGAACCAAAGCTAATAGCGGAAAAGCTTGAGCGCTCTGAAATGTCGATATGGAGCAAGGCTGGAAGATTAGGCATCAAGTTAATCTCCAGCGACAACAAGCTATGGAGCAAAAAGGAATTAGCTCTCTTTTCATCGCACTCTCCAAACGAAATCGCAGAAGTCACCTCCCGTTCCATCTATTCAGTAAGAGCGAAATTATCGAGGCTGCCATCATGATCGGAAATTACTACGACCCCTTCATCACGCCCAATGAATTAATAGCAGGACATCGCTTCAAACCCATCAACGATATCCCACGCGAAGAAATGTTGAAGCGCGAGTCATTCCCAAGTGTGAACGAGAACAAATTCCTGACAGCGTGGTTAAACCAGAGGGCGAAGAAATGAGCGTGAAACGTTACCAGCCTGCACCATTCAATGAGCGAGTTTTGCATGCAAGCGACGACGGTGAATACGTTAAATACGATGACTACGCCGCACTTGAAGCCAAGTGCTCGGCGCTGGCTGCGGAGAATGCGGGGCTGAAGGTAAGTCGCAAGAATCTGGCTGAATTCATTCACGATGAGTTGAATGCCGACTATCCGCTGAACATGGATGTTGAAACCCCAGCGACCGACGCTTTCTTTGCTGAAGTGCGGGCCAGCGCTTTTAACGACCTATGCGCGGAATTCGTTAAACACAAGGCGCTTGCTGGTTTAGACGATAGACAGAAAGTAACCGTATTTGAAGCAACCGAAGCGCTTTTGCATTGCGCAGAGCAATTAGACACCCAGTTTCGCAAAGGAGTGCAGTCATGACGCGCATCCGTAACTTCGGCTGGAATCGACTCAAGCTGGCAACACTTTCTTACGAAGAGATAAGCGCTCTCGAAGAGCAGGTGAAGCAAGAGCACGCCTGTAGCGATGGCATCCACATGTACGACAAAGCAGGTCGTGACAAGCTCGATGCTCTGAGTTGGGCCGTATACAACAATCAGAAGCAGGAGTCCGCCCAATGAGCAACATCGACAAACGCGCATTACGTGAAGCCGCTGAAAAGGCGACACCGGGACCGTGGTACGTGCATGACAAGCCTTGTGAGGACGGTAACTACGGTATTGATACCAGTGATAAAGAGTTTCTGGCCGAGGCCGTCGTATGGTGGGGGTTTTCAAGGCAGAGTATCTGGCGTGAAGAGGATGCAAAACACATCGCCGCAGCTAACCCCGCCGCCGTACTGGCGCTGCTGGATGAGCTGGAAGCCGCAGAGAAGCGGATTGCTGAGCTGGAGGCGACATCGTTTTCAAAGGCCGCGATTGACGTACTTGCGGAGAGACAGCGGCAGCAGTCAGCTGAGGGATGGACTACTGAGCATGATGATGATCATTCATGTGGGGAAATGGCGCTTGCTGCCAGCTCCTATGCGCAGTATGCGCACCGCAAACCTATTGCCCCAGCAATCCCTTTTAACTGGCCATGGGAACCAGAGTGGTTTAAGCAACAAGGTCCGCGTCGCGACCTGGTTAAAGCAGGCGCACTTATTCTGGCTGAAATTGAACGCATCGACCGCGCCGCAACCGGTAAAGTAGCTAAGTGATGCTAACCCAAGAGCGCCTAAAGGAACTTCTTCATTACGATAGAGATACCGGTGTTTTCACGAGACTTAAAACCAGATCAAGCAGAGCCAAGGAAGGTGAGATCGCTGGATGGCCTAGCTCTGGTGGCTATCTTCGGGTGTGCGTCGATGGGAAGGTTCACTTTTGCCACCGCCTTGCATGGCTATATGAACACGGTGAGTTTCCATCAGCGTTCATGGACCACATCAACGGAGACAGGCAGGACAACCGAATCAGTAATATCCGCCAGGTTTCTTTAAGCCAGAACGGATTCAACAGGAAGATGCAGTCCACCAATACATCAGGCATTAAGGGTGTTTCTTGGTGTAAGGAAATGAAGAAGTGGAGGGCTGGAATTATGCATGAGGGTAAGCATATTCACGTCGGATACTTTATCGAGAAAATTGAGGCAGCTGAAGCTATCGAGAAAGTAAGAAATGAGCTTCATGGCGCATTTGCAAACAATGGAGGTAAGGCAGCATGAGAACACTTACCAAAGAATGGCTACTGAAGACCATCGCGGAGCTTGAAGAAGAGCGCGATGCGACTCCAGGCGCAGTAAACGAAGATGCGGCCATGGCGCTTGAGGCGATGAAACGGGCGCTGGCATCGCTCGAAGCGGAGCCGGTGTATCAAGTATTGGTCGATGGAAGTTGGACTGATTACGACAAACAACATTTAGAGGAACTGCTTGAAGCGAAACCATCCACCCTTTTTCGTGTTGCTTACCCATCGCCACGGATAATGAATCCAGTTTCAGTTGATGCTGACGATAATTTCTATTCTTGGTTTGGCAGGGAATGGCATGAGCATTATCAGCATAATCAATACACCACGGCAGCTAAGCAGATGCTTGGTGTTATGGCTGAATCTGCGTGGAAAGCTGGTCGCCGCGCCGCCATGCTTCAGGGTGCCGATGGCAACTCTCCGGTGTTTCCGGATGGTTGGGTGGCTTGCAGTGAGCGGATGCCGGAAATTGGAAGCCGCGTAATTGTTGCCATTGAGGAAAAGTACGTCCGCAGTGCTTCGTATACGCAATGGGATGGCGCTAAAACGGAAAGAGGTAGAGCGCCAAGATTTGAAGACTTACGAGGTATTGTACATGGCGTAACTCACTGGCAACCACTTCCCTCACCTCCAGCCAAATAACAAACCCGCACCATGCGGGTTTTTCTTTATCGGAGTCATCATGCACGCCAATCCAATTATCTGGCTCATAGTCGGAATTATGGCTCTGATCGCTATCTCTTCACTCATTCACATGTCAGAGGGCTTGTTATGGCTAAATTTGCTGTGGGCGCGTTAGTGCAGCTTAAGACTGGAGGCATCAGATGGATGGTTGCGAGCCAGATTGAGCCGGATAGCGACCATCCGAAAGTGTGGTGCAAATGGGATTACGGAAACTACTCGGTGCATAACGAACACGAACTTCGCGCGGCTACTGATGATGCTCCTCGCGTGTATAAGAAATTAGCGTAAGGAGGCAGGTAATGACTCGTGAAGAAGCGATAGCGAAACTGAAGGCACTACATACAAGCTACGACCCTGAGAGTGACCATGCCGATGCAGATAAGGTGATTTGCGAGCTTCTTATATCGCTAGGGTATGAAGATGTAGTTATCGAATACGACCATGTAGATAAGTGGTATGCATAGGAGTAACCATGGAATCACACAGCCTCACACTCGATGAGGCCTGTGCATTTCTCAAGATATCCAGACCAACCGCTACCAACTGGATTCGCACAGGCCGCCTTCAGGCAACACGCAAAGACCCTTCCAAACCCAAATCCCCATACCTCACAACACGGCAAGCCTGCATTGCGGCGCTTCAGTCTCCGCTGCATACTGTCGGCGTGAGCGCGGGTGATGGCATTAAAGAGGAAACACAATGTCACTCTTCCGCAGAGGTGAAATATGGTACGCATCGTACTCGCTCCCGGGCGGGAAGCGAATTAAGGAAAGCCTTGGGACTTCCGACAAACGGCTCGCTACTGAGCTACATGACAAGCGCAAAGCTGAATTGTGGCGAGTAGACCGGTTAGGCGATTTCCCTGACGTAACGTTTGATGATGCATGCATGCGGTGGCTTGAGGAAAAGGCCGAGAAGAAGTCACTGAAAGACGACCGCAGCCGCATGGCGTTCTGGCTGGCGCACTTCGAAGGGATTCGATTAAAGGATGTCACTGAGCAAAGGATTTACTCAGCAGTAAACAAGATGAGCAACCGCAAGCTGCTTGAGATATGGAAAATTCAGGCAGCAGCGGCGCAGAAGAACGGACAGCCAGCACCAGTATATTCAGCCTCCCCCGTTACCACTTCCACCAAGGCAAAACATCTGGCTCTGATGAAGGCCATTCTGCGTGCGGCAGAGCTTGACTGGAAATGGCTGGAAAAGGCACCTGTGATTAAGGTTCCTGCCGTGAGGAATAAGCGGGTGCGCTGGCTGGAGCATGAGGAAGCTAAGAGACTTATTGAGGAATGTCCTGAGCCGCTGAAGTCGGTTGTTAAGTTTGCGCTGGCAACCGGTCTCCGTCGTTCGAACATAATCAATATGGAATGGCAACAGATAGACATGCAGCGTCGTGTTGCCTGGGTAAATCCTGAAGACAGCAAATCAAACAGAGCTATTGGCGTAGCGCTGAATGATACGGCCTGTAAGGTACTGCGCGATCAGATTGGCAATCATCATAAATGGGTGTTCGTCCATATGAAAGCCGGTGTTCGACCTGATGGCTCTAAGACTCCATCAGTGAGGAAGATGCGGGTTGATGACCAGAGTGCATGGAATGCAGCTTGTCGTCGTGCAGGTATTGAGGATTTCCGGTTCCACGACCTGAGACATACATGGGCGAGTTGGTTAATTCAGTCCGGTGTTCCATTATCCGTACTTCAGGAAATGGGCGGCTGGGAAAGTATCGAAATGGTCCGTCGATATGCCCACCTGGCACCTAATCATTTAACTGAACACGCGAAGCAAATTGACTCAATTTTTGGGGTTGATGTCCCAAATATGTCCCACACAGGAAATGAGGAGGAAGTGAAAAAGGCGTAAGTGCATGATTCATAATGGCACGCCCTGTAGGATTCGAACCTACGACCTACGGCTTAGAAGGCCGGTGCTCTATCCAATTGAGCTAAGGGCGCATGGTGATTGTATCGGATTATACGGCTCGATCCCGCTGAGTCAACGATTTCACTCCCGCCGGGCATCTGATGCTGAACTAATGAACAGTCGTGAGGCAACCAGCTGACCGTAAAGCATAAAAAAAGAGCCGGCACTGTTGCAAAGTTATTGATAAGTTAGCCTTTCGTGTTATTGAAAGGTCTTATCTTTCAAAGACTCTGCTCACCAGACGCATCTCGCCTAGGGGATGCCAAAAATAAAATGGGTCGAGTCCGTCAAGGTGGTGTAAATTCAGATCCAGCCTTCCGGTCCGGTAATATGTCTGTTAAGCGCTGAGTGGCAGCGCCTCGATCACATCGTTTTCAGCGGTCTGCTCTATCTCCGCCA
>OFEI01000032.1_pt1 | contig 39849 bp, 40 predicted proteins | sample 1521041 | NCBI WGS metagenome assembly OFEI01 (sample SAMN05335687, study PRJEB24111) | insect metagenome | biome: ENVO:00009004; isolation source: gut from larvae fed green and black olives | host: Bactrocera oleae | place: Israel | collected 2011-11
CAAACGTGGCTGATGGACGTGGCAACATTTACGGAGTTGGTGCGGACTAGGCAGACTGAATAACTGGTTTTAATTGCTCAAAAAACGCACTTAGCGTACGTTTTCGTACGATTGGGCTTCAGACCCCAATTACAAGCCGCTCAACAGTTTTATGTTAAGGATTTACAATTGCGAACGCCTTTGAGCCAACCTATTTTTCAGCGGGCTCAACAGATCAGTGTGTTTATTTTGAACTTGAAAGGGAATGGGCGTGCGTTCGATAAAGTCGCCCATGAAACTTTTGCTAATGGCGAACAGACACCTTGTGGCCTTAAAATTATGCTCTCTAATCGGCTCGATCCTAAAAATAATCCAACTCCGGCGCATGAGCTATTTCATCTTTATCAATACGGTTATGCGCTATTTAAACAGCGTTGGTATCTGGAGGGGATGGCAAAGTGGATGGAGACAGTTTTCAAACCCGATGAGCCGGTTAGTATGGCCATGACCGCCCCCGTCAACTGTAGTGCGTGGTATTCTCAGAGCTATAATGCCGCGATTCTGTGGCAGGGTCTTGCTCAGCATTATCCAAATATACCCGTGACAACGGGGAAAATAACCTATTCAAATCGGCAACCCGTATTTAAAAAGACCTTATTTAGTGGTGGGGCGATGGCCAACTCATTGCTCACTGCGTTGAGCCAGCAAAGTCTACGTCTTACTCAGCACTATCATCGGCCTATGCGAAACTGGAGCGAGAAGCAACAGCATCAGTCGCAAGACAACGACACGATCTGCCGCGTGCTCAATCAGTTACTGGTCAAACGCTAAAGCTTGAGTCGTCTTTTACGACGAGTCTATCGGTAATTATATTCAGGATGAACTCGGCGCACCCTAAGTGGGCGTTGGCTGGGGGATTACTGCTCTTAAAATTATCCTCTCTACCGATAACGACTATCATTGAGTATTTACGGCACAGTGAGGCACTTATGTCACTTTTTACGACGACTTCATCGATCAATGCGAATCTGGCAAGAAAATTAATTGAGGCCGGGGAAGAAAAGCTTCATGAAATGGGTATCGCATCGAATATCGCGATTGTCGATACTCAAGGCTTTCTAATTACTTTCTTACGGATGGACGGCGCACAACTCCCTAGTATTGAACATGCTATAAATAAAGGCTATACCAGTGCCTTGTTTGGTGCGGCGACCGCCTCGCTGAGTAAAGACGCTGAGCCAGGCGGCTCGCTCTACGGGCTAAATATTACCTTAAATCAACGCGTGATTGTCTTCGCGGGGGGAGAGCCACTTCTTCATGATGGCTTGTTAGTCGGAGCCGTTGGGGTGTCTGGGGGGACGGCTGAACAAGACCAGCAAGTCGCGGGCCATGTGGTGCAGGCGTTTAAGGACTTGGTCTGCTAGCGTCGTCGTTACATAAAACAAGACTCTACCCGCAAAAGTGTATATTGCGGGTAGAGTCGAGGATAAGCGCGTGCAACAATCCACACTCACCAAGTAGAGAAGTTTTACATCCGCTCGACGGTCTCGATACCGAGTAAATCTAAGCCACTCTTAATTGTTCTTGCGGTGAGCGCTGCCAATTTTAAACGGGACTGGCGAGTATTCTCGTCTTGTGCCGTAAGTATTGGACAATGCTCATAGAAGCTTGAGAACAGTACTGCGACATCGTACAGGTAAGCGCAGAGTACATGCGGTGTTCCCTCGCGCGCGACCTGATGCAGTGTTTCTTCGAACTGCAGTAGGCGTGTTGCAAGCCCCGCTTCGCGGGATTCTGTCAACGCCAGAGGGCCTTGCAGCGTTTGCTCATCGATACCGGCTTTGCGGAAGACCGAAAGTACACGCGTATAGGCATATTGTAAATAAGGCGCGGTGTTACCTTCGAAAGAGAGCATATTGTCCCAGTCGAATACGTAGTCAGTCGTACGGTTCTTAGACAGATCGGCATATTTTACTGCGCCAATGCCAATTACCTCGGCGAGACGGTTTAGGGTCTGCGCATCCATCTCGGGATTTTTCTCTGTGACCAGGGTCAACGCGCGCTCATGCGCCTCATCAAGTAGATCGGCTAAGCGGATGGTTCCCCCAGCACGGGTCTTGAACGGACGCCCATCTTTGCCGAGCATCATGCCAAACATATGGTGTTCTAGCGGGACTGATTCTGGGACGTAGCCCGCTTTACGAACGATCGTCCACGCTTGCATCAGGTGTTGATGCTGGCGTGAGTCGATATAATAGATAACGCGTTCAGCCTTTAGGGTTTCGTAGCGGTATTTGGCACAGGCAATATCGGTGGTGGTATAAAGGTAGCCGCCATCTTTCTTCTGTATGATCACGCCCATCGGTTCACCTTCTTTATTGGTGAACTCGTCGAGGAAGACGACGGTGGCGCCTTCGCTCTCTACGGCTAATCCTTTTTGTTTCAGATCGGCGACAATACCCGGCAACATGCTGTTATAGAGACTTTCACCCATCACGTTTTCGGCGGTTAAGCTGACATTTAAACGATTATAGTTGTGCTGATTTTGCTCCATAGTGATGTCGACTAATTTACGCCACATCTTTAAGCAATACTCATCGCCCCCTTGCAGCTTAACGACATAGCTACGCGCCCGCAGAGCAAAAGCCTCGTCTTCGTCGTAGGCGATTTTCGCTGCGCGATAAAACGCTTCGAAATCTTGTAGCGCAATGTCAGCCGAGTGGTCCGCTTGTTGTTGCTCAAGATAAGCAATCAGCATCCCGAACTGCGTTCCCCAATCCCCTAGGTGGTTGGCACGGATGACATGATGACCGAGCTTCTCTAGCGTACGCACGGTGGCATCACCGATGATGGTTGAGCGTAAGTGGCCGACGTGCATTTCTTTCGCAACGTTCGGAGCCGAATAATCGACGACGATGGTCTGTGGCGTAATAGGTGCAAGGTTCAGATGCGTCGAATTTAATGCTTGTTCAACTTCATTCGCCAACCACTGCGGATCGAGGAATATGTTGATAAAACCTGGTCCGGCAATTTCAGTCTTGCTGGCAATACCGGTCAGTGAGAGGTGCTCGACCACTTTTTCTGCAAGTTGTCGAGGAGGCATACCGAGTCGTTTTGCTGCCGCCATGATGCCATTTGCTTGGTAATCACCAAATTGAGGCTTAGCGGATTGACGGATAAGGGGTTCGCTATCGGCGGGAGCGCCGGCAGCCAACATTGCCTGACTAACTTTGTCGCAGAGAAGAGCCTGAATATTCACCGAGGTACCTTTATCTATAGAGCGTGTGAAAAACCACACAACACGCGATGCCGAAACATCAATACGTAATAAGTTAATGGCCGAGCAGTATACGTAAAAAAGGCTTGTACGTCAGCCACCATCTGCGTGTATGAGTAAGGGGGGAGGGGATTCGTACCTTTACGACTTTACAGGCTAGGTCCTGGCGGTGAAAATAGCGCTACAGTAGATAATGATAGTAGGTTCTATGCATCCTCTTTTTTCAGCGCTTCCTGAATTAGCTGACGACCTTTCTCGATTCGAGCACGACGTCACAACCTTTGCCCAACAACTAGGGCTTAACCTCGCTGGCGTAGAGATCGATCATATCTCGTTACGTTGTCACCAAAATCAAACCGCTGAGCGTTGGGCGAGTCAACTCGCGCAGCACGGACGCTGTTTTTCTGATGCGGTGATCGCTGGACGTCCAATCCATCTCTATCAACTGCACCAGCCCCTAGACGTATTCAGTCATTCTATACAGATTGTTGAATTACCTTGGCCCGGCGAGAAGCGCTATCGCCATGAAGGGTGGGAACATATCGAAATCGTTCTCCCTGGCACCCCAGAGGAGCTAGGCCAACGCGCGATGGCGTTGATTGATGATAGTGGCTTATTGATTCCGGGTGTGAGCGTGAAGACGCGACGTCCAAAGGTCAAGGACGGCGCATTAGACAATACGACACTCGCAATCACTAACGGTGAAGTGACCCTGAAATTCCATACATGGTCTATCGATAAGATTGTCGCCAGCGAGCAGTAGAATCGCTGCGAGTTAGAGACTATCGATGGCAGACGTCAAACGCGTCAGTGCAAGGTCAAGTCGCGAGCGTGGGCAGCCGAAATTGAGGCGCACCGCTTGCGGATCACCGAATGGCGCCCCCCCAGTGAGCCCTAGGCCATGGTGTTCGAACCAACGCTGCGGATCAGTAAGTTTCAAGCGTGAAGCATCTATCCAAGCCAGAAAACCGGCATCAGGGGTAGCGACTTGCAGGTCGGGAAGCGTGGCAATATGAGCGACCAGCCGATCTCGGTTTAGACGTAAGTAGTCGCGCTGTGCGGCTAACCATGCTTCGCCCTCTTGCCAAGCGGCCAATGTTGCAACCACACCGAGGCTATTTGGGACTGGAAGACGCTGAGCAATCGCGCGGCGAAGTCGTGCGCGTAAATCATCATTGGGGATGATGGCCACGGCACAGCCAAGACCTGCGAGGTTAAAGGCTTTCGCCGCAGAGAGTAGCGTGATCGATCGCTGTTCGCAGCGCGTGGAGAGTGAGGCAAAAGGGATATGCCTAGAGTGTGGGTCGAGCTGTAGGTCGGCGTGCACCTCATCGCTACATACCCATAAATCATAAGTGTCGGCATAGTCAGCAAGACGCTGTAACGTCTCACGGTCATAACGCTTCCCTCCAGGATTATGGGGATTACAGATAAAAAGTAATCGCTCCTGAGGCATTAAGGCGGGAAGCGGCATCGCTAAGGGATTATCGTTTTTGAAAAGAGGAATTGGGAGCAGACGCTGCTCCCGTCCTGCCGCCCGTGCACTATGAGTGAAAGGAGGGTAAATCGGTGTGGTACAGACAGAGGCTTGATCGGTACTGAGCAGACTCTCTTGAAGCAGAGAAAATATCGGTTTAATACCAGAGAGCGGAACAACCCAGTCTGGATCGATAGACCATTCATATTGACTAGCAGCCCACTGCGCGGTGGCTCGAGCGAGGGCGCCTTGATCATCGGCGTAACCAAATACACCATGAGCGACACGCTGTTGCAATGCCTCTTGGATCGCTGGAGCAACGCGAAAATCTGTGTCCGCTATCCAGAGCGGAAGGATGTCACGATCTCGGTATTTGAGCCATTTTTCACTATCTGTGTGATATCGCTCGACTCTTTCATCAAAATTGAATGACATCCGAACTCCAGGCAGGTATGTAGATAGAGGCGCTATGCACAGTAGCATATCCATCAGGCCTGACAAAGGAATCGACTATGGCGATTTTAGAAATATGCTGTTACGGGGTAGATTGCGCGCTTGCCGCAGCGCAAGCCGGTGCCGATCGTCTCGAACTCTGTGCTGCGCCACAAGAAGGGGGAATAACGCCTTCTCTTGGAACCTTGCGTGAAGTCCGTTCGCAGGTTCACATCCCCGTCCACCCCATCGTCCGGCCGCGTAGCGGTGATTTTTGTTATAGTGAGCAAGAGTTTAAGGTAATGTTATCAGATATCGCTCAAATTCGGGATATGGGCTTCCCTGGGGTAGTAACGGGTATTCTCTGCCCTGAAGGACTCCTCGATAAAGCCAGAATGCAAAAGTCATGACGGTAGCCAAAGGCATGGCAGTGACTTTTCACCGTGCATTTGATCTGTGTAGCAATCCCTATCGTACCTATCAGGAGCTGGAAGAACTTGGCGTTGCAAGGGTATTGACGTCTGGACAGCAGCAATCCGCAGAGGCGGGTATCAGTCTATTGCAGGCGCTAAATGCACTAGGTCACGGGCCGATTATTATGGCGGGGGCTGGGGTACGCTTATCCAACCTACCAAAATTTCTCGACGCCGGGATTCAAGAAGTTCATAGCTCAGCGAGTCGACAAGTCCCTTCTGCAATGCGTTACTGTAAGGCTGGCGTGTCGATGTGTTCAGACAAACTCGCCGATGAGTATCTCCGCACAGAGGTTGACCCCGATGTGGTCGAGGCGATGCAGACCCTGATCCGCTTGTAGGGTGACAGTCTACCAGCACCGCTCGCCGACTATCACCCAGGTCGCCTAGACTACCTCTCCGGGCTTACGGGCAATTAGCACCGCACGCAATGGGGCATGATAGCCTTCAACCGTTCTCTGCGGATCCTCCGGATCGAGGAACTCGGCCAAGGACTCGCTAGTCATCCAAGAGGTACGTCGTTGCTCAGTAATAGGCGTTACAGCCTGGTCAACAATACGGACATCGACGAACCCCGTCTTCTCTAACCAACTTTTCAGCGCCAACGCAGAGGGTAGAAAGTAGACATTACGCATCTGTGCGTAACGTTCGCCGGGGACTAACACTTGATGTTCATCCCCTTCAGTAACTAGCGTTTCTAGGACCAGTTCGCCGCCATCTACCAGTTGGTTTTTTAACTGATGTAAGTGATCGAGCGGTGAGCGGCGGTGATACAATACGCCCATCGAAAAAACGGTATCAAAGGCTTCAGAAGTCGGTAACTGTTCAATACCTAAGGGTAATAGATGCGCTTGCTGTGAGTTACCAAGTAGCTTTCTTACTGCTTCAAATTGACAGAGAAACAGTTGCATGGGGTCGATCCCGACCACCATTTTTGCCCCTTGACCCAGCATTCGCCACATATGGTAACCGCTGCCACAACCGACATCGAGGATCAGTCGGTCCTTGAGGGGGCTGATATGAGGTAAGACGCGGTCCCACTTCCAATCAGAGCGCCACTCGGTATCGATATGTGTGCCATAAAGCTGGTATGGGCCTTTACGCCACGGCATTAACTGGCGAAGTAGCGACTCGATGCCTTGCCGTTGACGAGGTGTTAAGTCGGTATGCTCCGCATAGACCTGCTCGGCAAGGTCTAGGGAGGTCGGCGTTAAGGCCGGTAGATACTGAATCGCTTTATGCCACTGGCGAAAATGGCCATGTAAATTTTCACGCTGCCACTGTCCCAACTGTGCAGGGATTGTTTCTAACCAAGATGCTAAGGGTCCGGTCGCGATTTGTTGGTAAAAATTGCCAAAATCAATCATTTTATAGCCACTAACGATCCAAAATTAAAACACTGAAACCAGAGTTCAGCATGGGCGAAGCCAACGTCCCGAAGACGCTGCTGGTGGGTCTCGACGCTGTCGGTTAGCATAACATTTTCGAGCATGCTCCGTTTCTGACTGATCTCCAACTCACTGTAGCCATTCGCCCGCTTAAAATCTAAATGCATATCAAACAGTAATTCATCCATCTGCTGATCGGCAAAACTGAACTTTTCCGAGAGAACCAGCGCGCCTCCAGGACGTAGCCCACGCCAGATTTTGGCGAGCAGCGCCTCGCGCTGTTCGGGCGGGATAAACTGTAGCGTAAAATTGAGAATAACCAGTGAGGCATTTTCGATCTCGATACCCTGAATATCGGCTTCGACGACGTTAACCGGGGTCTGCGCACGAAACGCGTCGAGATGACGGCGGCAACGTTCAACCATGGCGGGGGAGTTATCGACCGCAATAATTTCACAGCCATCGACCGCAATATTCCGTCGCACCGAAAGCGTTGCTGCGCCAAGCGAGCAGCCGAGATCATATACGCGGCTATTTTCCGTGACATAACGACCCGCCAGCATCCCGATCATGGAGATGATATTGGAGTAACCCGGGACGGAGCGCTGGATCATATCAGGGAAAACTTCAGCTACTCGTTCATCAAAAGTCCAGTCGCCTAATTTTTCAATTGGCGCGGAAAATAAACTATCGCGGTGAGACATAACGGAGTTCGATAACCTTGCTGTAAAAGCGGTATTGTCGCAGAAACTCCGCAGCGGCGCATCAATAAGACAATTTTTTAGCGATTTTCGACAAGCAAAAGTGTCAATTGCACAGATATCGAGCGCTATTACACTCATAGACTTATCCTCGACATTATTTTTCAGTATAATGCGAGCCATTTTGCAGCAACATCGCCAGGTAGCAGGTACCTAACGTTAAATGCCTTCCGGGCCCAAAAGGATAATCAATGCGTACACTATATTGCGGACAACTTAATGTGTCCCACATCGGTCAACAAGTGACTCTCAGCGGTTGGGTGAATCGTCGTCGTGACCTCGGGAGCTTAATTTTCATCGATATGCGTGACCGCGAAGGGATTGTTCAGGTCTTTTTTGATCCGGATGAGCAACAGGCGTTTCAACGGGCTTCCGAGCTTCGTAACGAGTTTTGCATTCAGGTCACCGGAAAAGTGCGTGCCCGCGATGAGCGCAACAAGAATGCCGAGATGGCGACCGGAGAGGTGGAAGTATTTGCAACGGAATTGACCATTATCAACCGTTCGGAACCCTTGCCGCTCGATAGTAATCATGTCAATAGCGAAGAAGCACGCCTTAAATACCGCTACTTAGATTTACGTCGCCCTGAAGTCGCGGCACGCTTTAAGACGCGCGCAAAAGTTACGGCTTTTGTTCGTCGTTTTATGGAAGAGAATGAATTCCTCGATATCGAAACACCGATGCTCACTAAAGCAACGCCAGAAGGGGCACGAGATTACTTAGTCCCAAGCCGTGTGCATAAGGGCGAATTTTATGCACTCCCTCAGTCGCCACAGCTATTTAAACAGCTGCTGATGGTGTCGGGATTCGATCGTTATTATCAAATCGTTAAGTGTTTCCGCGACGAAGATTTACGCGCAGATCGTCAGCCAGAATTCACGCAAATCGATGTTGAAACCTCGTTTATGACCGCCCCACAAGTTCGTGACATCATGGAACGCCTGATCCGTGAACTATGGTTAAATATCAAAGGGATTGATCTCGGTGAGTTCCCACAGATGACGTGGGCGGAAGCGATGCGTCGCTTCGGTTCCGATAAACCCGATCTGCGTAACCCAATGGAATTGGTGGACGTTGCCGATTTACTGAAGAACGTAGAGTTTCAAGTATTTTCAGGTCCAGCTAACGATGCGAAAGGCCGTGTCGCGGTATTGCGCGTTCCCGGTGGTGCGCAACTGACGCGCAAGCAACTCGATGATTATACTAAATTCGTCGGCTTATATGGCGCGAAGGGTATGGCATGGATGAAAGTCAACCAGCGCGACGCTGGCCTTGACGGCGTGCAGAGCCCGGTTGCGAAATTCCTCACCGCTGATCTTATTGAGCAATTGTTGGACAGAACCCACGCACAGTCGGGCGATATTTTACTCTTCGGCGCAGACCAAGCGAATGTCGTGGCGGATGCGATGGGTGCATTACGTCTTAAAATCGGCCGTGAGTTAGCGTTAACCGACGAAAGCCGCTGGGCACCGCTGTGGGTGGTTGATTTCCCTATGTTCGAGCAAGACGAAGAAGGCCGCCTGGCAGCGATGCACCATCCTTTTACCGCGCCTCGCGATCTGACGCCTAGCGAGTTGAGTGCTGCGCCGAGTGATGCCATTGCGAATGCCTATGACATGGTCATCAACGGCTATGAAGTTGGTGGCGGTTCTGTGCGGATCCACACGGGTGATATGCAGCAAGCGGTATTTAGCCTCTTAGGAATTGGTGACGACGAGCAACAAGAGAAGTTTGGCTTCTTACTTGATGCATTGAAATACGGCGCGCCGCCGCATGCAGGCCTAGCGTTTGGCTTGGACCGTTTGACCATGCTATTGACCGGAACAGATAACATCCGTGATGTGATTGCCTTCCCGAAAACGACAGCCGCCGCCTGTTTAATGACCGATGCACCAAGCGAGGTTAACCCGAGTGCCCTGCAAGAATTGGCACTACAGGTCGTAAAGAAAGTTAAGACCGAGTCGGCGTAATGGCTTACAAGCACCCGGTTTCAGTATTAGTGGTGATCTACGCGAGAAACACTAAGCGGGTGCTATTGCTACAGCGTCAAGATGATGCGCAGTTTTGGCAATCGGTCACGGGTAGCCTAGAGCAGGGAGAGCAGCCTTCACAAGCTGCGCTTCGCGAAGTGCATGAGGAGACCGGATTTATCTTTGATCCGGCCCATGACCGCTTTATCGATTGTCAGACGCAGATTACCTTTGAAATATTTGAACAGTATCGCCACCGTTATGCACCGGGTGTGACACATAACCAAGAACATTGGTTTAGTTGGGGGGTCGAGACCGAAAGAACGCCGCGACTCACCGAACATACGGCGGCACAGTGGCTTCCTTGGCAACAGGCTGAGGCATTGACCAAATCGTGGAGCAATCGCCAGGCCATCGAACAGTTGTTCGCCGAGTGAAAATTCTATTGGAATACGCAACGCGCGTATTCTGTTTACCGTTATTTGTTTGAGAGAAGAAGATTATGGCTGGACATAGTAAATGGGCAAATACCAAGCACCGTAAAGCGGCACAAGATGCAAAACGCGGGAAAATTTTCACCAAAATCATCCGTGAACTGGTGACGGCAGCGAAATTAGGCGGGGGTGATCCCAGCTCTAACCCGCGCTTACGTGCCGCGATGGATAAAGCCCTTTCTAACAATATGACCCGTGACACCATGGATCGCGCTATTGCGCGTGGCGTCGGCGGCGATGATAACTCCAATATGGAAACTATCATCTATGAAGGATACGGTCCCGGCGGTAGCGCTATCATGATCGAGTGTTTGAGCGACAACCGTAATCGTACGGTATCGGAAGTCCGTCATGCTTTCACTAAGACCGGGGGTAACCTTGGTACGGATGGCTCCGTCGCTTATCTCTTTAGCCGTAAAGGCGTTATCGCTTACGCTCCAGGTCAAGACGAAGATGCGTTGATGGAAGCTGCACTCGAAGCGGGCGCGGAAGATGTCATGACCTATGACGATGGCGCGATCGATGTCTTTACTGCCTGGGAAGAGCTAGGGCCGGTAAAAGATGCCTTGATTGCGGCGGGGCTGACGCCAGACGAAGCAGAAGTCACAATGATCCCGTCGACGAAAGCAGAGATGGATAGCGAAACGGCTCCTAAGCTGTTGCGTCTGATCGATATGCTAGAAGATTGCGATGATGTACAAGAAGTTTATCATAACGGCGAAATTTCCGACGAAGTTGCTGAGAGCTTATAGGTGCGGCTTATTAGCCTAAGCGGTCGAGCATGGCGATAATTCTTGGCATCGACCCAGGGTCACGTATTACGGGATATGGTGTGATACGGCAAGTCGGTCGTCAGCTCACTTACTTGGGCAGTGGCTGTATTCGAACGAATACGCCCGCCTTGCCTGAGCGTCTACGGCTAATCTATGCCGGGGTAAGTGAGATTATCACACAGTTTTCGCCCGATTATTTCGCCATAGAACAGGTGTTCATGGCGAAGAATGCTGATTCGGCACTGAAGTTAGGTCAGGCGAGAGGGGCGGCGATTGTTGCGGCGGTAAACCAAACGTTGCCGGTGTTCGAGTATGCGGCTCGTCAAGTTAAACAAACCGTAACGGGAACCGGCGCAGCCGATAAAGCGCAGGTTCAGCATATGGTTCGCACCCTCCTCAAGCTTCCAGCCAACCCGCAGGCCGATGCCGCGGATGCTTTAGCCATCGCAATAACCCATTGCCATATTAGCCAAAACGCGTTGAGCATTTCCGATAAGGCACTTGTGCTGACTCGTGGACGATTACGCTAAAACAAGCGCGAGGCTGGATATCCATCCAGCCTTTTTTATGGTATAAACGCTGCATTGACTGTCGCTAACGCATTGAAAAGGGTATTAGTATGATCGGACGTCTTAATGGAGTCATCATAGAGAAACAGCCACCGCTGGTGCTACTGGAAGTTGGCGGTGTCGGTTATGAAGTGCATATGCCGATGACGTGCTTCTACGAGCTCCCCGAAAAAGACCACTCCGCCATTATTTTTACCCACTTCGTGGTTAGGGAAGACGCCCAGCTCCTCTTTGGTTTTAATCATAAACAAGAGCGCACACTGTTTCGCGAATTGATTAAAGTTAACGGTGTCGGCCCTAAATTAGCGTTAGCCATTCTTTCTGGTATGTCAGCCCAACAGTTCGTGAATGCGGTAGAGCACCAAGAGATTGCTGCGCTAGTGAAGCTACCGGGGGTGGGTAAGAAAACTGCCGAACGTTTGGTGGTGGAAATGAAGGATCGCTTCAAAGGAATGCACGGCGAGTTATTCAATACCGAAAGCGAGTTTACCCTGACAGCGCCTGAGTCTGATCAGGTATCGAGTAACGACGCCGAGGTAGAAGCTGTTGCGGCTCTCGTTGCGCTCGGTTATAAGCCACAAGAAGCCTCAAGAATGGTGAGTAAAATCGCAAAAACGGGTGCTGACAGTGAAAACTTAATCCGTGACGCCTTACGCGCGTCGCTATAAGGACCATTATGATTGAAGCGGATCGCCTAGTCTCTGCAGAAGTGACTCATGAAGAAGAGCGTTTTGACCGTGCTTTACGCCCGCGTCTACTGGATGAGTATGTGGGCCAACCCCATGTGCGCGAACAGATGGAGATTTTTATCCGAGCGGCTAAAATGCGTGGCGATGCCCTCGATCATCTGTTGATTTTCGGCCCTCCAGGCTTAGGAAAAACCACCCTAGCGAACATCGTAGCGAATGAGATGGGGGTAAACCTGCGCACCACATCGGGTCCAGTATTGGAGAAGGCGGGGGATCTCGCCGCCATGCTCACCAACCTCGAACCTCATGATGTACTATTCATCGATGAAATCCACCGCTTATCACCCGTGGTGGAAGAAGTTCTCTACCCAGCGATGGAAGATTATCAGCTCGACATTATGATTGGCGAAGGGCCTGCGGCTCGCTCGATAAAAATCGACTTACCTCCCTTTACGCTTATTGGCGCTACCACGCGTGCAGGGTCGTTGACCTCACCGCTGCGGGATCGTTTCGGTATCGTGCAACGTCTAGAGTTTTACCAAGTGCCCGATCTTCAGTCTATCGTGAAACGTGCGGCAGAATGTCTAGGGTTAGCGCTTAGTGAAGAGGGCGCGCTAGAGATCGCGCGCCGCGCGCGTGGTACTCCACGGATTGCCAATCGTCTACTGCGTAGAGTCCGAGACTTTGCCGAAGTCAAAGCAGCGGGAGATATGAGCGGTCAAGTGACCGCGAGCGCTCTAGATTTGTTAAACGTAGACAGCGAAGGCTTTGATTATATGGATCGTAAGCTATTGCTTGCGATTATCGATAAGTTCAGTGGCGGTCCCGTCGGTTTAGATAACCTTGCAGCGGCGATCGGCGAAGAGCGGGAAACGATCGAAGATGTTATTGAACCTTATCTTATCCAACAGGGTTTTATCCAGCGCACGCCGCGCGGGAGGCTGGCAACCCAACACGCTTATCAACATTTCAATATGATCGATCAGTTTCGTAAAGACTAAAGATTGCATCATTGCGTGTGCAGAAGAGGCGTCCTAATAGGGCGCCTCTTTTCATTAATCCCAAATTATCATTCCAGTGTGCGCAATAAGCTCGCTAGACGACGATCGAGCTGCTCTAGGTCGTCAGCGGAGAGCGCTGCCAGAATTAACCTCTCATTCACCACATGCTTTTCGACGGCCTCATCAATAAGCTTTTTACCTTTATTACTCAATTGTACGAGCATACTGCGTGCATCGAGCGCGTTTGGGAGACGGATGATGAACTCCCGAGACTCGAGCCTTTTTAATCGATGAGTCATCGTCCCTGAGGTCACCATTAGGGTTGAAAACAGATCGGTAGGGCTTAGGCAGTAGGGGGCTCCTGCTCGACGCAGAGCCGCTAGCATATCGAACTCCCATGAGGAGAGCGAGAATGTCTCGAAGACCATCTCTAGACGTTGTTCGAGTAATGCAGAACAGCGCTTAATCCGGCCTATCGGTCCCATTGGACGACAATCGAGGTCAGGCCGTTCATCTTGCCATTGCTTTAGAATGCGATCGACAGCATCACTTTGTTCCGCGTTAATATTGGGCATGTATCTTGATCTCAAGATAATTATCGAATAGCATCATTTTATCTTGAATTGAAGGTAATTACAAAATGATGCCATCTCAGCGTTCTCCAATGTATTTTTTTGATTGTCTACTCACTGCACTGGCCCCCGCTATTTGGGGATCGACCTACATTGTAACGTCTCAACTTCTTCCCCCCGATAGACCGTTTACGGCAGCACTGATCAGGGTATTACCCGCAGGCCTGTTACTCTTGCTTTTCTCTCCCCACCTACCAGCTTGGCGGGATTGCGGGCGGTTGCTGATCTTGAGTGCGTTGAATATCGGTATTTTCCAAACCCTACTATTTCTTGCGGCATACCGTTTACCTGGAGGGCTGGCAGCGGTATTAGGTGCCATTCAGCCCTTATTTGTTATGGTACTGATGTGGGGGTGGATAAGAGGACGCCTAAAGTGCTGACTTTGTTAGCCGCTTTCACTGGCGTAGCAGGCATGTCCCTACTTCTGCTGTCATCAAGAACAGTCTTCGATACGTTGGGAGTCATAGCGGCGCTGGTTGGGGCTTGTAGTATGGCAGCGGGAGTCTGGTTGGCAGGACGCTGGAAAATTACACTGCCCATAACTTCGCTGACTGGTTGGCAGTTGGTTTTGGGTGGGCTGGCACTCGTACCTGCAGCATTATTTATCGATGAACCTCTTCCGACGCTGACGACGCTTCACTATTTGGCTTATGCGTGGTTAAGCCTAGCGGGGGCCTTGATCGCTTACGGACTCTGGTTTCGCGGTATTAAGCGGCTACCCAGTGTCGCGGTAGCATCGTTGGGTCTATTAAGCCCTATTGTCGCGGTGCTATTAGGGTGGATATTCCTGTCGCAAAGCCTAACACTGCTCCAACTCACCGGCTTAGTTATTGTGCTGGGCAGTGTCGTCGTTGTTCAGCTTACCGCCAGAAAATAAGTCGCGACTTATTTGTAAGGCTTTAGCATTAACGGTGCGAGGCCAAGAGTAGAGGGCATTTATCGTCGTTCATAGTCGTCGAGGCGTAGAGGGGCATGATTTATTGCCTCGGGTTATCCGAGGCAATAGTTTTATTGTGCCAATTTTTTTAAGCCGCTAAGGATAAAGAGCGCACTGGTGGTGAGGACGACAGAGGGGCCTGCGGGAGTATCGTAGTACGCGGAGAAGGTGAGACCTCCTGTGACCGCCAGCATACCAATCAGCGTAGCGAAAAATGCCATCTGCTCCGGTGAGCGGGCGAAGCGTCGCGCAGTTGCCGCGGGGATGATGAGGAGCGAGGTGATGATGAGTGCGCCGACAAACTTCATCGATACACCGATGGTCAGCGCGGTGACGAGCATTAACAGCATTCTGGTTCTAGGCAGATTAACGCCGTCTACCTGAGCGAGCTCAGGGCTAACCGTCATAGAAAGTAGCGAACGCCACTGAGAAAACAGCACAGCCAACACGATCACAACGCCACCTGCCATCATCCATAAGTCCGCAGGCATAACCGATAACAGATCACCAAATAAATAGGCCATCAAATCTACACGAACATTGGACATCAGACTGACGACAACCAGCCCTAATGAGAGGGCACTATGTGCCATGATACCGAGAAGAGTATCAATGGCAAGGTGAGGGCGATGTTCGAGGACGACCAATAAAATAGCGAGAATTAAGGTGACAGCAATCACCGCATACCAAGGGTTAACATGCAAAAGTAGCCCGAAAGCGACTCCTAATAATGAGGCGTGCGCGAGGGTGTCTCCAAAATAAGACATTTTACGCCATACGACGAAAGCGCCCAGCGGACCGGCGGTCAGGCTCAATAACATGCCCCCTAACCAACCCGGTAGTAGTAGTTCAATCATGAGCGGTCATTTTCCTTACGTAAGACAATCCGTCCTGTGAGGTCGTGACGATGATTGTGATGATGTCGATAGATTGCCAGCTGTTGAGAAGCGCGGGATCCAAACATAGCGGTGAATTCTGGATGTTGTGAAACGACTTCAGGAGGCCCTGAACAGCAAACGTGATGATTAAGACAGAGTACATCATCGGTTTTCGCCATTACCAGATGCAGATCATGTGACACCATGAGTACCGCACATCCTAATTCTTGACGTAACTGGTTGATTAAATCGTATAGAGCAACCTGTCCGTTCACATCAACACCTTGCGTAGGCTCATCAAGCACTAATAACTCCGGCTTGCCCAACAACGCCCGTGCGAGCAGGACGCGCTGCAATTCGCCACCGGAGAGTTTTTGCATGGCCGCATCACGCAGATGAGCGGCCTTGACACGCTGTAACGCCGCATGAATATCAGCATGTTTCGCTTGTCGCGCTAATCGTAGGAAGCGATCGACCGTTAGAGGTAATGTAATATCTAGGTGCAGTTTTTGTGGAACGTATCCAATACGTAATGCCGATTTTTTTTCAATCGTCCCGTTTGTCGGGCTAATTAAGCCCAGAATTAACCGTACTAGCGTTGATTTTCCCGCACCGTTGGGGCCTAGCAAGGTTAAAATCCTACCGGAATGTAGAGAAAGTGAAATATTTTGTAGGACATGTTTTTGACCGAACGAGACGTCGATATTGTTTAAAGTGACTAAGTTCGATGACATGGTTATTCAGTTTTCATTTCAAAAAGAGATGTTATATTATCACATATTAATCACAGGTTAATAGCTGAGATGCCTATAATGTTTAAAACAAAAAATCAATTTTCAAAATTAATGCTGGGTCTTTCCATGATGTGGGGAGTAAGCGGTGCGTCCCACGCCGATGTTGTCGCGTCGATTAAACCTTTGGGATTTATTGCCGCCGCTATCGCGCAGGGTGTGACGCCGGTGACTGTTGTACTGCCTGATGGGGCTTCTGAACATGATTATGCTCTGCGGCCTTCCGATGTTCGGCGGATTAAAAGCGCTGATCTTTTAGTGTGGGTCGGGCCGGAGATGGAATCCTTTATAACGCGAAGTGCATCGCAGCTTCCAGACAATAAAAACCTTGAACTGACGGCTTTACCCGTGATTCAATCACACTTAGTTGCTGAGACGGGTGATGATCACGATCATGCTTCGACGCACGCTGTTGCGCTAAAATCTGTTAAATCTTCTGAAAGGGAACTGTCTGATAGCCATTCACATCAGGGAACTCATAATATGCACATCTGGTTGTCACCAGAGATGGCATTACTGAGTGCTACGGCTATTCACGATCGCTTAGTTCAGTTAATGCCCGCACAGAAAGCAACATTAGACAGTAATCTGTCGCAATTTATAGCAAACTTGCAACATGCCGATGAAGGTATACGCCAGCAGCTTAATACGGTGAAAGATAAAAGGTATTATGTTTTCCACGATGCCTATACCTATTTTGAGCAACATTATGGCTTGTCGCCGCTAGGTTATTTTACAGTTAATCCTGAAATTCAACCTGGGGCACAGAAGCTTCATGAAATACGAACACAGCTGACTGAGCATAAAGCGCAATGCGTTTTTGCTGAGCCGCAATTCAGACCAGCCGTCATCGATGCGGTTTCCCGCGGAACAGGCGTACGAAAGGGTACTCTTGATCCTTTAGGAAGCAACATCAGCTTATCACCAGACAGTTATGTGAAATTCCTCTCACAGCTGTCGAGCCAGTATGTGAGCTGCCTGAAGCCAATGAACTAATGAGGAAATTTTACAGTGCAACAGATTGCTCGTTCTGTCGCTCTCGCGCTTAACACATTACCCCGTCCCCATCGTGTTATGTTGGGGTCATTGACCGCTATGACGCTCGCGGTTGCCGTTTGGCAGCCGCTGATCCACCAACATGATGATAGTAAAGAAACCTTAGTCCGTAAAATCGAAATTGAAGCCACTCAGCACTTAACGGGTACTGACGCCTCTGAACCCGATGATCAGACGACGCCACTGCCTGACGACGACCTTCCTCCTGATCAGAAAGAAAACGATGGCGCGCAAGATGCCAAGGAATATACGGTCGCGGCGGGAGACACGCTTAGTAGCGTATTAAATCAATACGGTATCGACCTCTCAAACATCAATGCATTAGTGGGAAGTGATGGCGGGCTGCGCAACCTTAACGTTGGACAGAGCCTTAATTGGCAAGTAAATGCTGACGGTGACCTAGAGACCTTCGATTGGGAGATGTCTCGCCGTGAAACGCGCCATTATGCGCGTCGCCAAAACGGCACTTACAGCATGACACGACAGTTGCAGCAAGGCGAATGGCAAGACCAAACCCTTGCGGGCACAGTGAAAGGGAGCTTCGGAAATAGCGCTCAGCAAGCGGGGTTGTCGGCGAGCGAGGTTGCCGCGGTCATAAAAGCATTACAATGGCAGATGGATTTTCGCAAGCTGCGCAGTGGTGATCAATTTAGCACGATATTCTCGCGTGAAGTGCTACAGGGTAAGCGTATGCAAAGCCAGCTACAAGCTGTGCGTGTTCGCTCCGGCGGTAAGGATTACTATGCATTCCGTGCAGAAGATGGAAAGTTTTACGACCAGAATGCCTCGGGATTAGCCAAAGGTTTTTTACGTTTCCCCACGGCTAAAACGTATCGAGTCTCATCGAATTTTAATCCACGTCGTCTCAACCCTGTCACTGGACGAATCACGCCCCACCGTGGCGTCGATTTTGCAGTGCCGATTGGCACGCCGGTATTGGCGACTGGCGATGGAGAGGTTGTCGTGGCCAACGCTCAAGGTGGAGCAGCGGGCAAATATGTTGCGGTTCGCCATGGTAGACAATACATGACACGCTATATGCACCTAAGTCGGGTATTAGTTAAACCGGGACAGAAGGTTAAAAGGGGAGACCGTATCGCCCTATCGGGTAATACTGGGCGTTCGACCGGCCCCCATCTACATTTCGAGATTTGGATCAATAACCAGGCGGTCAATCCCCTTACAGCGAAATTACCGCGAATGGAAGGGCTAACGGGTAAAGATCGTAAGGCGTACCTTGCCCAAGTTAAGGCTTGGCAGAGTCAACTCACCTTTAAGTAAACGCGTAAATTGACAGGGGCAGGCATAGAGCCTGCCCTTTTTTATCTCTAAAGATGCCGATAAGTGGGGTAAAAGGCTATTGCAAATCTCTTTCCCATCACTATCATTAGCCACTTATTTCAAGAGGCGAGTGCATGACTAAAGAAACGCAGCATCATTCTGAGTTTATCCCTGTATTCAAACGATCCTTTTTACAACCACGGTTTTGGGGGAAATGGATAGCGATTGGTCTGGCAGGAGGGCTCGCCTATCTTCCCTCTACGCTACGAGATCCACTACTCGGTAAGCTTGGAAAATGGGTCGGGCAACGCGCTAAAGGCGCGCGTCGCCGCGCGCAAATTAATCTTCACTACTGTTTTCCTGAACTGTCCGTTGAGGCACGAGAAGACATTATTGACGAAATGTTTGCTACCGCTCCGCAAGCTATGGTGTTGATGGCCGAGCTAGCGCTACGCGATCCGGCACGTATTCAGCAGAAGGTTATGTGGCACGGTAAAGGTATTATCGAACAGCTACAACAGTCGGGAGAGAAGGTTATCTTTCTCGTCCCACACGGTTGGGCGGTGGATATCCCGGCAATGCTACTCGCGGCTGAGGGGCAGAAAATGGCGGCGATGTTCCATAACCAAAAAGATCCCTTAATGGATTATATTTGGAACCGACTGCGTCGACGCTTCGGTGGGCGTATGCATGCCCGTAACGATGGAATAAAACCCTTTATTGCATCGGTAAGGCAAGGCTATTGGGGCTATTATTTACCTGATCAAGACCACGGTGCAGAGCATAGCGAGTTTGTCGATTTTTTTGCGACTTACAAGGCAACCCTGCCGGCGATAGGGCGGTTAATGAAAGTCTGCCGAGCCAAGGTCGTGCCGCTTTTTCCTGTCTACAACAGTACTCGACATCAGTTGGAGATCTTTGTGCGCCCGCCAATGGACGATCTGCTTACCGCCGATGATCGCACGATTGCTCGGCGGATGAATGAAGAGGTAGAATTTTTTGTCGGACCTAACCCAGAACAATACACCTGGATCCTTGAACTTCTGAAGACTCGCCAGCCGGGTGAGGAAAGACCTTATCGCCGTAAAGAGCTATTTCCTTACAAAAAATAACAGCCGCTATAGCGGCTGTCAGTATTACTCAACGGTAAGCACACGTTGAGTATTAGTGGTGCCAGTCGCTCCCATCACATCACCTTGTGTCACGATCACCAAATCGCCAGAGTGTAGGTAGCCTTTGTCTTTAAGGAGCTTAACTGCATCGTGTACCGCTAATAAACCATCGGTATAGCCAGAGATTGCGACAGGGGTTACACCACGATAGAGCGCAGTGCTGTTTAGCGTATCTTCGTGACGGGATAGCGCAAAGATAGGTAAACCGGAGGTAATTCGAGAGGTCATTAATGCCGTGCGGCCTGACTCTGTCATAGTGATGATCGCCGTCACCCCTTTCAGGTGATTGGCGGCATACATTGCAGACATCGCGATAGCTTCTTCAATATTATCAAATTGAATATCGAGACGATGACGCGAGACATTTACCTTAGGGATCTTTTCCGCACCGATACAGACGTTCGCCATCGCTTGTACGGTCTCCGCGGGATATTGACCAGCAGCGGTTTCAGCAGAGAGCATGACCGCATCTGTGCCATCCAACACCGCGTTGGCCACATCCATGACTTCTGCTCGAGTCGGCATGGGATTCGTGATCATCGATTCCATCATCTGCGTCGCCGTGATACTGGCGTGGTTTAGTTGCCGAGCTCGGCTAATCAAATTCTTTTGGATCCCGACTAATTCAGGGTCGCCAATTTCGACCCCTAAATCACCGCGCGCGACCATCACCACATCACTTGCCAAAATGATATCGTCCATTGCGGCTTGCGACGCGACGGCTTCTGCACGTTCGACTTTCGCGACAATCTTGGCGTGACAACCTGCTGCCTCAGCAAGTTGACGGGCATAGCGAAGATCTTCGCCACAGCGTGGAAAAGATACCGCGAGGTAGTCGACGCCGATTTTTGCTGCGGTATGGATATCGGCTTTATCTTTTTCAGTCAGCGCATCTGCGGAGAGTCCACCGCCCTGTTTGTTGATCCCTTTATTGTTAGAGAGCGGGCCGCCGACAGTAACCTCAGTCAAAATATTATCGCCTTGCACGGCGGTTACGCGTAATTGTACACGACCATCATCGAGTAGTAGGGTATCGCCCGCGACGACATCTTGGGGCAGAGCCTTATAGTCGATCCCCACTTGCTGATGATCCCCGTCGCCTTTGGGAAGCGATGCGTTGAGAGTGAAGGGGTCACCGATATTAAGAAATATTTTCCCCTCGCGAAAGGTTGAAATACGAATTTTAGGGCCTTGTAGGTCACCGAGAATTGCCACATGTCGGCCTAGTTTTTTAGCAATTGCTCTAACATTATTGGCGCGGACCAGATGGTCCTCAGCCGTCCCATGAGAGAAGTTAAGCCTCACAACATTGGCGCCCGCCGCAATCACTTTCTCAAGATTATTATCACGATCAGTGGCAGGGCCTAACGTTGTAACAATTTTTGTACGTCTAAGGCGTGGTGACATGGACAACTCCAGTGAGATCATCAGTTATTAACGCGGCCCGTCCATTATGAACGGGGTCCACTTGCAATATCGCAGAAAACGATAAATGCTCGCAATGATTTTAGGGTACAACTTTAGGCACTAGTTTAACAACCGATTAACGTCTCGATACGAATCCCCAAGGATTTAGCACAGCAAAGTGTTTACCTCACTACGCAAAGCACAGTAAAGTGAGCAATAATATGAACTTAATGAACTCCTTAGCGGGTTTTCGCTAATTGAAGTCAGAACGAGGAGAGTAAAATGGCGTCAACGCACACAGTCCAGGCTTGCGATCTGGTAATTTTTGGAGCCAAGGGTGATCTGGCACGCCGTAAGTTATTGGCTTCGTTATACCAGCTGGAAAAGGCAGGGCAAATCAATGACGACACTAAGATCATTGGTGTAGGCCGTGCTGAATGGGATAAAGCCACTTATACCCAAGAAGTTGATAAAGCGCTGAAAACCTTCATGAAAGAAGAGGTTGATCAAGAAATATGGGCCAAACTGAGCGCGCGTCTCGATTTCTGTAACCTTGATGTCAATGAGTCTTCTCACTTTACTAAGCTGGGTAAGCTCCTCGATCAAAAAAATCGTGTTACCGTCAACTATTTCGCGATGCCACCTAGTACGTTTGGAGCCATCTGTAAGGGCTTGGGCCAAGCTAAGCTTAACGCCAAGCCAGCGCGTGTAGTGATGGAGAAGCCGTTAGGAACCTCCCTCGAAACTTCTCAAGAGATCAATGATAGTGTTGGCGAATACTTTGACGAGAGCCAAGTATTCCGTATTGACCACTACTTAGGAAAAGAAACGGTTCTCAACCTGCTGGCGCTACGTTTTGCTAACTCTATTTTCGTCAATAATTGGGATAACAAAACTATCGACCACGTGCAGATTACCGTGGCAGAGGAAGTGGGTATCGAAGGCCGCTGGGGCTATTTCGACCAAGCGGGGCAGATGCGCGATATGGTGCAGAACCACCTGCTGCAAGTGTTAACGATGATTGCGATGTCACCTCCTTCTGACCTGACAGCAGCAAGTATTCGTGATGAAAAAATCAAAGTATTACGCTCTTTGCGCAAGATAGATCACACTAACGTGCGTGAAAAAACGGTACGGGGCCAATATACGGCAGGGTTTGTTCAGGGCAAGAAAGTACCAGGCTATTTAGATGAAGAAGGCGCTAATAAAACCAGCTCGACAGAAACGTTTGTGTCGATTCGCGTCGATATCGATAACTGGCGTTGGGCGGGTGTACCTTTCTATCTACGTACTGGTAAACGCTTACCGGCGAAATGCTCTGAGGTAGTGGTCTACTTTAAAAACCCTGAGATGAATCTGTTTAAAGAGTCTTACACGCAACTGCCACAGAACAAACTGACCATTCGTCTACAACCAGACGAAGGGGTAGATATCGAAATTCTGAACAAAGTACCGGGACTCGATCACAAACATAAACTGCAAACTACTAAGCTTGACCTGAGTTTTTCGGAGACGTTTAACGAAAGTCATCTTGCAGATGCTTATGAGCGCTTATTACTTGAATCAATGCGCGGTATCCAGGCGCTATTCGTTCACCGTGATGAGGTCGAAGCGGCTTGGACTTGGGTCGATTCAATCATCGAAGCATGGGAAAAGGATGGCGAATCAGCGAAGCCTTACCAAGCGGGGACTTGGGGCCCTGTTGCGTCTGTCGCGATGATCACGCGTGATGGGCGTTCATGGAATGAGTCAGAAACGCCTCTAGAGTAAGCTTATCCCGCCAGCTTTAGCTGGCGGAGTAATTGTTATTTTCCATCAGTTACGTTAATGGCCGCGGCACTTGCTAATGCGGCCGCTATAGCGTCCTCGATAGTCTCTTCCATCGCCAATGCCACGCCTAAGCGTCTACGCCCTGTGATTTCAGGTTTTGCGAAAAGCCGTAGTTGCTGACCGGCATTTAAGGCTGTTTCTAGCCCTGAAAAGGCGATCGTATTACTCTGTAGTTCAGGGAGAATAACCGCAGAGGCTGCCGGGCCATACTGACGTATTTTGCCGACAGGCAATCCGAGGAATGCCCTAACGTGCAGCGCAAATTCTGACAGATCCTGAGAAATGAGGGTCACCATTCCGGTATCGTGAGGGCGTGGAGAAACTTCGCTGAAAATAACCTCATCGCCGCGAACGAAAAGCTCGACCCCGAATAGGCCAAATCCAGATAGTGCTGTCACCACTTTACGTGCGATGTCTTGCGCCCGCTGTAGGGCCAGCTCACTCATCTGCTGCGGCTGCCAAGACTCTCGATAATCACCATCTTCTTGCCGATGGCCGATTGGCGCGCAGAAATGAATTCCATCTATTGCACTGATCGTGAGTAGGGTGATTTCGAAATCAAAATCGACTAAGCCTTCAATGATCACTCGACCTGCCCCTGCGCGCCCACCTTGCTGCGCGTAGTCCCATGCTGTTTCGCAGTCCTCACGTTGGCGAATAAGGCTCTGGCCCTTACCTGAGGAGCTCATAACGGGTTTAATAAAGCAAGGCAGGCCGATCTCGGCAACGGCCGCGAAGAAATCCTCTTGTTGACTGGCAAAACGATAGGAGGAAGTCGGTAGACCCAATTGTTCCGCGGCTAACTGACGGATCCCCTCACGATTCATGGCGATCTGTGTCGCGCGCGCGCAGGGGACAACGGTTAAACCTGCCGCCTCTAATTCGACGAGCTTCGCCGTAGCAATAGCTTCGATTTCTGGCACAATAAAATCAGGACGCTCTTGCTTAATGAGGGCTTCTAGCGCTTCTCCATCTAGCATATCTATGACATAGGCACGGTGTGCAACGTGCATCGCTGGGGCATTCTCATAGCGGTCAACGCCGATGACTTCAATACCAAGACGTTGGCATTCAATGGCAACTTCTTTACCTAATTCTCCGCATCCCAATAACATGACTTTGGTGGCATTTGTACACAATGCGGTACCGAACTTGCGCATAATAGTTTCCTAAACTGAGTTAACCCACTGCCGAGAAGTGTAAACGAAAACGATTGCGTTGGCACGAACAACGCTTAGGTCGACGCTAGGTCTGTAGTCAGAATCATGCGATACTGATACCTCCACACTTTACTCGGTAGTTATCGCCATGATTAATCCTCCTCAAGCGCGTCGTGTTCCCTTTATTCATCAGATGCATGGCGAAGACCGCCTCGACCACTATGCATGGCTTAGAGACGACGAGCGTAGCAATCCTGAGGTCATTGATTATCTCGTTGCGGAAAATACATGGTGTGAACAGCAGCTAGCACCTTTGGCTGAGCTCGAAGACGCGCTATATCAAGAGATGACCGCCAGGATCCCCGGTAACGACCATTCCGTCCCGTTTCTAAAGGCTGGCCATTGGTATCAGCAGCGCTACCAGCAAGGCGAAGACTATCCGAGCTGGGTATGGAGAGAAGATAACGCGCATAGCGAATGGCAAACGCTACTAAATTGTAGCGAACGTGCTGTGGGGGCTGAGTACTATGAGTTAGGCGCCTTAGAAATTACTCCCGACCATCGCTACATGGCAGTGACTGAAGATTATCTCTCAAGGCGCGAATATGTCATACGTATTAAGGACTTAGCGCAAAATACGTGGTTACCGACAGTAATAGAAGGGGTCTCTCCGTCCATCGTTTGGGCAAACGATGGTCAAACTCTTTTTTACATTAAGCAAGACCCTCAAACCCTACTACCATGGCAAGTTTGGCGGCATCAATTGGGGGGTGATCCGAGCGAAGATTGCCTGGTTTACGAAGAGCAAGATGATAGCTTCTATGTCAGTCTAACCAGTAGTAGCTCCGAACAGCGTCTTTTTATTCTTTTAGATAGCTCGACCACCAGCGAGGTCTGGGTACTGGATGCGGACAACCCTGGTGCGCGGCCACAATGCCTGTTACCCCGCCGCGATGACCATGAGTACAGCGTCGATCATTTCCAAGATAACTATTACATTCGCTCTAATCGTGAGGGGATTAATTTCGGGATCTATCGCTGTACCGACGCCCAGACCGCGGAAGAGCATTGGCAACGGGTCATATCTCCTTGCGCAGAACGCGTGATCGAAGATTTTCAGCTTTTTAGAGAGTGGTTAGTCACCGAAGAGAGAGAACAAGGCAAGCGAGTATTATGTCAATACTCGCTCGATGGCACACAGCGTTTTACACTGCCTAAGCAGGCAGAGAATGGCGTGGTATGGATCGACCATAACCCAGAGGCCGAAACTTCTCGCCTGCGCTTTGGTTACAGTAGCTTCACCACACCGACGACACTTTACGAGTGGGACTTAGCGACTCATCAACGGCTACTCCTCAAGCAAGTACAGATCCCTCATTACGAAGAAGCGGCTTACGAAAGTGATTGGCGCTGGTTAGCGATGCGGGATGGGACTCAGGTACCAGTCTCTCTAGTATGGCGTAAGGATAAGCTTAAGCCGGGAGAAAATCCGTTATTGGTGTATGGCTATGGCGCTTACGGGGCATGCTTAGATGCTGATTTTGGATTGACGCGGCAAAGCCTCCTCGATCGAGGGTTCATCTATGCCATGGTACACGTTAGAGGCGGCGGAGAGTTAGGTCGCGCTTGGTATGATGCGGGGAGATTGCAGAATAAGGTCAATAGTTTTCATGACTTTATCGATGCGACTGAACAATTGCTTCAGCAAGGCATGGGCGATCCCGCGCGCTGCTATGCGATGGGGGGAAGTGCAGGGGGCTTATTGGTCGCAGCAGTCAGCAATATGGCGCCGCAACTCTTTCACGGCATTCTTGCTCAGGTACCTTTTGTCGATGTAGTCACCACGATGTTAGATGAGTCTATCCCCTTAACGACTGGGGAATACGATGAGTGGGGGAATCCTAATAACGAAGCGGATTATGCGGTCATTCGCGCCTATAGTCCGTACGATAACGTCCACACGCAGGCTTACCCACACTTATTCGTGACCACTGGCTTACATGATTCACAAGTACAATATTGGGAGCCCGCTAAGTGGGTGGCTAAGCTTAGGGAGTTGAAAACAGACGATCATCAGCTGTTACTGTATACCGACCTCGATGCGGGGCACGGCGGTAAGTCTGGGCGCTATCAAGCTTATGTCGATATCGCCCGAGAATGCAGTTTTTTAATCGGATTAGCGCAGGGTGAGTGGCCTAAGTCTTCAGCTTAGGTTCGTAAGGTAAGCGTGACAACGTCACAGAAATTTGACGATAAGCCGTCAGTTTCTCTTGAAAGTGTGTCTTTAGTGCAGCGGGCTGCTCATTCTCTATGTGGACGGGCACTACGGACATATTGTAGCGCTCTTTAAAAGCGACTCCCGCTGCGGCGAGTTCGGTATTAAGGCGATCTTTGTCTTCAGGGCTGAGTTCAGCGAGATTATAGGTCATGGTACGGGTACCTCCTTCTTGGCAGTAACGGTAGGTCGTGTCCGCTATTCACTGCCACTTGATTACGTGATTTGCTACACTATGCGACGAGTCATAGGACGCATTTATTATTACGAATTTAAGGCTGTATTCCAATGAAAAAACTTTTTGCTGTTCTGCTATTGGCCATCGTGAGTGGGCAATCCTTCGCATCGGAAGTCATCACCGTAAGCCGACGCGAAATGGGTAAGGACTTATGGCCCCTAACCCGAGGAGAGATCATGCTTAGTTGTGAAAAAAATGGAGGGTTATTCGCGATTAATGATAGTACGTTGATGCAATACCCCCTGAACGCTCTACCACTGGCTGTTCAGCTTTATCTTCGCGTTTGTCTATGTTGTCGGCGCCTATTTTTGGCCAAAAATACGCTGGGGGTTGGGTGTGGCCTACGGTGTGGTGATAACCGTAGTGATGCATGGCTTCCTTATACCCGCATTGGGCTTTCGCAATCCCATTTATGACCAAGGGCAAACCGGATGGTTATGGAATCTCAATGGCTACGAGCTGTGGAGTGAGATCTTGGGCCATATTTATTGGTCGGTGAGTATTGAAGTCTGCCTAATCGCGGTATTAGCGTGGTTTGCACAGCCGATAAAGGGGACGTGGCGTCGTTAGCCTTGTGTTGACACCGAATTCTCAATACATTCGGTGTCAGCGACTTCGGTTAAGGTTTTGTCGCAGGAGCTACTGCCGGGTTTTCAAGTTTTTCCCCATTTTTCTCTTTCTCTTTGATCTCTTTTTGTACCCACGCGCGATCAGAGTCCGTTAGCTCGGAAGCGTGGCTATTGCTGCTGCTCAACAGCCAATAGAGCATCGCTAACTGTGTCAGCCTTGCACCACCACTGCCGCGAGTATTTATCGCATTCTTGAGCCGCTGCGAAGGCGCCTGCTGACTGAGTGCACGATATTGGTCTGCGCCGGGAATCGCCTTTTGACCCGCAGCGGTTGACGAAGTAGGTGCCGTTGACGATGGGGTCTGCGTAGGTTGAGTTGGCGTAGAGGTCTTATTAGCCATGGGACGCTTAAACATTTTCGACGAACCAAAACCACGAGACGAAAAGGACCTTGCTTCACTCAAACTCGAAACAGTCATTAATACTACGGGAAGGAGGATCAGTAAAGAACGGGTAATTTTTTTCATTATAGTTCCCAGAAGAGAAAAGAAAGTGGCATTAAATGAACACGTTAGGGTGGGGCGATGAAATTATATCAAGACCCTAAACGATAGTCGGTAGCGCGAGTGTAAAGATACACAAGTAACTTAGAAACATCGGCATAAAATTGACATAACTTCAGTTAAATTGACAGTTTACTGCCCCATCCAGAAAATTCAGGCTGAGGCGAGGTGGGAATTAGAAAAGTGGGCCGTTGCGAACCAGCTCTCTCGGCAGGCTATTTTTAACCCGTTGATTAATGATTTTAGCCAGCCCTATAACCTGTCCCTGGTAGCTCAGCAAGCATTCACCTTTGCCTAAGGCGGTGTCGGGGTAAATATCTCTTCCTTTGTACCATTCAGCGGCCTGTTCAGCCGTAAGCGCTAAACTCGAAGAAGCTGCCTTGGCCAAGGCGGTTACTGCCTCGTGATGCCACCGATAACCTTTGTTATGAGTCTCTGCTAAACGAAATCCCAGACGTGAAAATTTAACTTTTCCTATCAGGGGTTCTACGCGCTTAGGAAACAGCCATAGCTCTTTATCACGTTGCCATAGGTAGAGGGTCTCAGGCCATTCGATGCCCACGTCCTTGGCGTGCTGTGCAACAAGTTGTGTTAGCGAACGTGATGCAGGTTGGAACGGCAGTTTGCCGACCTTATAACCTGGGTGCGGGAGGCGATCGACCCCGGCTGTTTTACGTAAACTGGCGACAAAGAATCCTTCGCTATCAAAACGCTGCGGGAATACATGTAAATACCCTTCAGGGGTTACCACAGATTCTGCGCCGGGGAATAGGTCGTGCAAAGATTCGATCTGTACTGCCTGAGGGTACTGCGCAAGTAAAGAAGCGATAATCTGTTGGTTCTCAATCTGATTAAGTGTGCAGGTCGAATAAATCAGACGGCCGCCAGGTTTTAGAGCATGGAAGGCACTCACCAACAGCTCTTGCTGTGTCTGTGCGATCGATAGCGTGCTCTCAAGGCTCCAATGGGCAAAGGCATTGGGATCCTTACGGATAACGCCTTCACCTGAACAGGGGGCATCTAATAAAATAGCATCAAATTGTTCAGGGAGTGCTGCACCGAAGACGCGCGCATCAAAATGGGTCAAAGCAGTATTAGTCACCCCACAACGGCTAATGTTGGCATGGAGGACTTTCACTCGACTCGCCGCATACTCGTTCGCCAGGATCAATCCATTGTTCGCCATTTTCGCCGCAATCTGCGTTGTTTTCGACCCTGGCGCCGACGCCATATCCATCACGTCAAGTGGAGACTCTTGGCCTGCGAAAAGTGCTTGAACAGGAAGCATCGAACTGGGTTCTTGAATATAAAATAGCCCGCTAAGGTGCTCCGCATAACTCCCTAAGGGGAGTTGTTGATCGTCAAGCTCAATCCAAAAGCCTTCAGCGCACCAAGGGACCGGGGTGAGTTGCCACGGGTGATTAGCCGTTAGCGTTAGAAAGTCGGCAACGCTTATTTTTAACGTATTCACACGAATAGCGCGTCGCAGCGGGCGTTGGCTGATAGAGATAAACGCTGCGAAGTCATCGTTATCAGGAAGTGCTTGCTGTATTAGCTCAAGAAATTGCGGAGGGAAATCGATAACGTCTGCGCTCACAATGGGATCCATAGGGGATGAAAAGCATAGTGTAACATGATCACGGGCAGAGATTCTGCCCGTGAGATAGCGATTATTCTTGGCGTGGAAGGGCGGTCCCCCATTTTTGCCAACCGTCAGGCGCTTCATTACGTAACAAGAAATGTTTATTTGACTCGGCTTGCGGCGCTAAAGGGACTGTTGGTGGTGTAGCGAATTGTATGCCTCCACGAATAAATTGCTGGAGAGTACCTGTCTTCACAACGCCGCCGGTAAGGCCGAAATCTAAAGAGTAGCCAGAGGCTAGCCAAAACACGAAATTATTACGGATTAGGTGTTGATAACGAGTACTGATCCGCAGCGCAATCTGTACACGGTCGGCTAAATTACCCAGAGTAGTTCCTGTGACGGTGCCGACTTCTACACCTCGATAGAGTACTGGTGTGCCGACGGTTAACGTTCCTGCATCGGGGGCATCTACATAGACATTTAGTCCATCCAGATAACGCGAATCGGTAATGGTATCTTCTTGCAGCTCGAAACTACGACGAATAGAGCCTGTACCCGGGTCAACGTTTACGTAGGGCTGCAGTAATGATTCTAGATGATTGACGCCTGTTGAGGATATTTCTGGCGACACCACGGAGAATTGACTGCCGCTGCGTGCAAAGTGTTGATCGTACTCGGGGTAGAGTACCGCCTTAGCTTCGACCTGATGAAGATCCTTGCTTAAAGCAAGGCTTTCAATTTGACCGACATTGATGCCGAGATATTTAATCGGCATCCCTTCGGCTAACTTACTGCCATCAAAGGTGTGAAAGACAATTTGACTGCCTACCGCATTGGCCGCATTTCGGCTTGCAAATAACTCGCGATAGTTGCCGTGTTCTTTGTTAACTCCAGTGAGGTTGTCAAAACTGATGGCTCCTTTCAATGCTCTATTCAAAGGCGTCGCCTGAACAGTTATCCCGCCAGTATTGAACTGAACGCGTGCGCCGCCTTCCGCCCAGAACACAGTCGATGAGGTAATAAGCTTTCGGTATTCTGGAGCGATATGTACCGATACAATAAAGTTGTCGGCATTCGGCGTGATATCGACAATTTCACCGACTTGGTAGCGACGGTATAGGACGACACTACCTGCCTGAATATCCGGTAAGCTTGAGGCCTTGAGCTTTAAGGTGACGGAGGGCTTATCACCTTGAGTGTTGTCGCGGGCTGCATCATCGTCAGCGTAAAGAGGATAATGAGCGCTAGGCTCACCTTTTCCGCCCGTGTTGATACGTATCCCACCTTGAATCCACTGCTGTGGTGGCGCACCTACTAATTTTATTCCATCCAGTCCCATCCGAATACGGATTTGGCTGTCCGCGATAAATTGAGTGTCTGCGTGGATAAAGTGTCGATACTGTGGCTCTACCGAGACGTTAAATACGACACCCCGTTCCGTGAGAGTGCGCTGTGCAACTTTACCAATCGGAACACCGCTGAGGATCAGCGGTTGCCCGACATCGATCCCATAGCTTTCAGGCGCGGTAAGTTCGACCGTTAAGCTATTTGGAACTTGTAGCAGTGACTCACTAGCCGCTAATACCGTAAATTCTGTTGCGGCATCGCCTTCGCCTGGAATCAGTTGCAAGGTGGTTCCTGACAAAAGTGAACCGACGGAAAGATTTCCTCCCTGTAAGCTGGGTTGGCGCATCTCAATACGCGTACCAGTACGCATCAAACCCACCACACTAGGGTCCACCGTTAATTCTCCAGTGACGTGTTGTTTATCGGTGAGGTTAAGATGAGTAAGTGTGCCGACTTGTAATCCTTGATACATCAACGCAGTTGAACCTGCGGTCAAATTTTCTGCACTTGGGAGTTTTAAGGTAAAGTTAACACCGCGTTGGCTCTCTGCGAGGTTGGGATAGAGTTCGTAGCGACCTTGGTTTTGAGCAGGCTCGGAATCTGCTGGCGAGTCGAACGCGACCGCACCGTTAATTAAGGCAGGGACACTGGTCAGGTTAACATTAACGCCAGATGCCCCTAATTTTGCTTGTAAACCAGAGACATTCCAGAACCGGCTATTTTTTTTGACCAGCTGTGTATAACGACGTTCGATCAAGACATCAATGAGGACGCCTTTGCCTTGAGGGGCGAAACTGTAATCATAGACGCGGCCCACCGGGACTTTCTGATAATAAACTTGCGACCCGGTGTTAAGCGATCCTAAGTCTGAGGCGTGAAGCTGAAGAATGAGCCCACCGTTATTGACGATGTTTTTAGGTTGACTATCTGAGGCAGTAAAATTATCGGTACTCTCGCCGTTCCCTGGCATCATGCCAATGTAGTTGCCACCCACCAGCGCATCGAGCCCTGAAACCCCCGCTAGAGAGGCTTGGGGCGTGACCAGCCAAAATTTGGTGTTGGCACGTAAAGCATCTTTCATACTGCTCTTGATGCTGGCTTTGATTTTAATGACACGATAATTATCGGTTAACACAATATCTTGCACGGTACCGATCTCCACACCTTGATAACGAATAGGCGTGCGACCTGGCACAATCCCATCGGCAGTGTGAAAATTAATGGTAATGGTCGTGCCGCTTTCTTGGTAGTTTTTCCACAACAACCATCCTGTAATCAGGATAGCCACAATGGGTAAAAACCAAAATGGTGAGAGACGGCGCTTGTTTTTTACCGTGGCGCTAATCGGTGTATTCGGCGTTTCCTGTTGCATGTGCATCCCAGAGTAAGCGGCTATCGAGCCATTCTACGGAGAGAATGGTAAGAAAAACAGCGGAACCAAAATAAAGCGCGGCAGGTCCCATCGTAAAAGCAAGTAACTGGTCGCGATCAACTAACGACATCATGAGCGAAATCACAAATAAATCGAGCATTGACCAACGCCCGATCCACTTCACTGCTCTGAATAAGCGAATGCGGGTTTTGAGGCCTTGTTCGCACTTGGTATGAATGCTGATCAGTAAGGCAAGGAGCACGATAACTTTACTGACAGGGACCAATATACTTGCCGTGAACACCACCACAGCAATAGGAATATTGCCGCTTGCGAGGGAAACGATACCTGAAAATATCGTATCCTCTTGGCGTGCACCATTAAGATAGATAATTGAAATGGGCAGCAAATTCGCCGGGAACAGTAAAATTATCGAGCTTATCAGTGCCGCCCAAGATTTCTGTAGGCTATGCGGGATACGCGGGCTCATTTTGATATGGCAACGCGGGCAACGCCCACGTTGATCGCTCAACCCACTATGATGACAGTAGGCACAGCATTGTACCTCTTCAGGAGCCAATGCTTGGCGAGGTTGTGGATAGAATTTATGCCACAGGCGCTCAATATCAAGATGAATGATGAGTAAAATATAGAGTAGGGTCAGGCTAACGAAGGCGACCAGTCCATACCCTGCAAAGAGATCGGCATAGTCCTTCACCTTGATGGCCGCAACGATTACCCCAATGATATAAATATCGAACATTATCCATTCTTTGAGTTTATCAAGCGCCAGTAACACGGGTCGTAAATTCATACCGAACCGCTGACCGACAAATAGATAGAGAATGCTTATCACCAGCGCTAACGGCGTGCCAATGATACAAAAGCAAACCATAGCCGCGGTGATAATGTCGCCTTGTTGCACCATTTGCATGACGCCAGCAAGCATACTTGCGCTAATCGTCATACCTAGCAGACGGATTTGGATAAGAGGCAGCGTCCAAGCCAGTGGCATTAGGCAAAGCATTAGGCAAGCAAGACAGCAAATCTTCGCAAAAGACCAATCTCGACCTTTAGCAATCTTAGCTCGACAGTAAGGGCAATAGCCGGTTTCACCCGGACGCAACAGTGGGCGATGGAAGACGTGGTCGCATTCGACGCAGCGTTGTAAATCGGTATAGGTCTCAGGCGTTCTGATAGCCGTGATTTTCATAGGTTATGGGTATTTATTGTTATAAAGAATAAAATTTTCATTGTTCGGTAAATGAGTCTGCTATAGTCGTTGAAAACGTAATGTATCAGAAGTTCCCTGAATAAGAACATAAGCATAGTAGAGCGTAATGCGATGTCTATGTCTTTCACTCACTTTGGATACGCTTGCGGATATTCACTTATACTTGATGGTTGAAAAATGAGTAAGTCAGAGTTTTATCAAGATCTGTCGCGTGATCTCAGTGCGTTAAATAGCGGTGAACGGGCTTTTTTACCTATATTGGCAAATTGTAGTGCTTTGTTGTTTGAACGGATGGCTGGGCTAAATTGGGCGGGGTTCTATCTGCTTAGCGAAGAAGAGACTTTAGTGTTGGGCCCATTCCAAGGCAAATTAGCCTGTGTCCGTATTCCTGTTGGCAAGGGGGTATGTGGAACCGCTGTCGCGACCGGCCAAATACAGCGTGTTGCAGATGTTCATCAGTTTAGCGGCCACATTGCTTGTGATTCTGCCAGTAACAGTGAAATTGTCTTACCACTGTGTGTTGACGGTGCTATCGTAGGGGTGCTCGATATCGATAGCCCCCATTTTTCGCACTTTGATCATGAAGACGAAGTCGGTCTTGAGAGTGTCGTTAAGACACTTGAGGCCTTACTCTCAGCCACTGAAATTTCTCTTTTTTTACAACAATTAAAAGGTAATTTCGCTGAGGCATAGCAATTAGCGCTGTAGTCATTATAATGTCGCGTGTTCATGCCTGCGTTGGTCGGCAAAACCGTTGTAATCAGGAAATTTCATGGAAAATCAACCTAAGTTGAGTAGTAGTAAAGAAGTCATTGCATACCTTTCGCAGCAATTTCCAAGCTGTTTTATTGCTGAAGGCGAAGCAAAACCGTTAAAAATCGGTATTTTTCAGGATTTAGTCGAGCGTATTCCCGCGGAAATGAATCTCAGTAAGACTCAGCTTCGTTCAGCACTGCGTGTCTATACGTCAAGCTGGCGTTACCTTTATGGGATTAAAGCTGGGGCGACTCGTGTAGATCTTGATGGTAACGCGTGCGGGACTCTTGAAGAACAGCATGTAGAACATGCTCGTCAACAGCTTGAAGAAGCAAAGGCTCGAGTTGCTGCACACCGCGCTAAGCAACGCAGCGAAGCGAAAGCCGATGACGCGAATAAAGCTGAACGTCGTCCACGTAAACCGGCACCACGTAAGCCTGCTGCTCAAGGAACAACCTCTCCAGAGGCTAAACCTCGCAAGCCTAAAAGCGAACCTCGTCAGGCTCGCCCCGTCGATGAAGGTAAGCCGGTGACTGATATTTCAGTACTTAAAGTCGGCCAACCCATTCGCGTTAAAGCAGGTCTAAGTGCCGTCGACGCGACTGTGCTTGAAGTCTCTAAAGAGGGAGTTCGAGTTCAACTAGCGTCAGGACTGGCAATGATTGTACGCCCAGAACATTTGCAGTTCTGAAACGGAGAGTGACCCAGGCATGAACACCAGTTTTAAAGTAAGTTTACTTGTTGCATCCTTGTTTGTGGGGCAAGCGTTTGGCGCTGATGCTATCACTCGTGAGGATCAAATTCCTCAGTTGCAAGAGCAACCGCAACAAGTCACGGTAAGTCAGCGTGTTACGGCACGCTTTACTCAGTCACATTACCGACAAATCACCTTGGATAGCGCGTTTTCGACTAAAATATTCGACCGTTATCTCAATATGATTGACTATAGCCATAATATTTTACTGAGTAGTGATATTGCACAATTTGCGGATAAGAAATCGCAAGTTGGCCAAGAACTGGAGTCTGGGAATCTCGACACGTTTTATCAATTGTTTAACCTCTCTCAGCGCCGTCGTTTTGAACGATTACAATATGCGTTAAACGCGCTGAATAAGCCGATGAATTTCGCCTCTCATGACTCTATTGACTTAGACCGTAGCAAAGCGCCGTGGCCGACGTCGACAGAGGAACTCAATAAGTTGTGGGATGCAAAAGTTACCTATGACGAGCTTACCTTAAAGCTCACTGGTAAAAACGATCAAGAAATCCGCGATACGCTCACTCGGCGTTACAATGCCGCGCTACGCCGCGTATCGCAGACGACGAGTGAAGATGTTTTCCAGACGGCAATGAATGCCTTTGCCCATGAAATCGATCCTCATACGAACTATCTTTCACCTCGTAACACGGAACAGTTTAATACCGAGATGAGCTTATCCTTAGAAGGGATAGGTGCAGTACTACAGATGGACGACGATTACGCCATGATCAATTCCATGGTAGCGGGCGGTCCTGCTGCGCGCAGTAAAGCATTGACGATCGGTGATAAAATTATTGGTGTAGGTCAGGTTGGCCAGCCAATCGAAGACGTAGTGGGCTGGCGTCTTGATGACATCGTAGAGAAGATCAAAGGGCCGAAAGGGAGTAAAGTTCGCCTTGAGATCCAGCCAGCATCTAAGGGCAGTAAAACACGGATTATCACCCTAACGCGCGCGCGTATTCGGTTAGAAGATCGTGCGGTGCAAGGTTCGGTACATCAAGTCGGTTCCCATAAAGTGGGCGTATTGGACATCCCTGGTTTCTATGTCGGGCTAACTGACGATGTTAAAGTCCAGCTACAAAAACTGCAGAAACAGCACGTGGACAGTATCGTTATCGACCTACGCACCAACGGTGGCGGGGCATTAACCGAAGCCGTTTCATTATCCGGTTTGTTCATTCCATCGGGCCCAGTTGTACAGGTACGTGATAATACCGGCAACATCCATCAAGATAGTGACGATGATGGCGTAGTTTATTATAACGGCCCATTAGTTGTGCTGGTGGATCGTTTTAGCGCCTCCGCGTCGGAAATATTCTCAGCGGCGATGCAAGATTATGGTAGGGCATTGATTGTTGGGGAACCGACCTTTGGTAAAGGTACCGTTCAACAGTATCGTTCGCTGAATCGTATCTATGACCAGATGTTACGTCCTGATTGGCCTGCATTAGGGTCGGTACAATATACGATTCAAAAATTCTACCGTATCAATGGTGGCAGCACTCAACGTAAGGGTGTTACGCCAGATATCTTGATGCCAACAGGTGTTGAGGCGATTAAAACCGGTGAGAAGTACGAAGACAACGCATTACCTTGGGATAGTATTAAAGCAGCAACTTACTCTCCAATGGCGGATCTAAACTCCTATGTTCCGTTATTACGTCAAGAGCATGATGCGCGTATCGCAAAAGATCGTGAATTCCAATATATCATCAAGGATATTCAGCGTTTCGATGCAATGAAAGATAAAATAGATATTGTTTCACTTAATCTTGCAGAGCGCCAAAAAGAGAATAAAGAAGAGGACAATCTTCGGTTAGAGCGTATCAATGCTCGTTATCAAGCGGAAGGGAAAAAACCTATTGCTACGCTTGATGCGTTACCTAAAGATTATAAAGAGCCCGATCCTTATCTCGACGAGAGCGTCGCGATTGCGAATGATTTAGCGAGTGCAGAGGCTAAGAATCCTCCAACCCCGATTGATAGTAAGAAATAATTAATTTTTTTCAAACCCGCTTCGGCGGGTTTTTTTGTGGCCTAAACTTCGATGTCAGTAACTACAGATAAACCGAAAGAAGTGTATGACAAAATGTAAAGTTATGTCTTTTCAGTTAGATATAGGCTACAGCCTCTTGAAAACTGCTTGTAACAGCCTAGGATAGGGCTCATTAAGCTTGGATTCTGTTTTAAGGAAATATAAATATCTATGATGCGTATCGTCTTGTTTCTCTGTACCAACCTCGCGGTAATGGTGGTATTTGGTATTATTCTGAGTCTGACGGGTATCCGTTCTGCCAGTATCCCAGGTCTTATGATTATGGCCGGCCTATTTGGGTTCGGTGGTTCCTTTGTTTCCTTACTGATGTCGAAATGGATGGCTTTACGCTCTGTGGGCGGAGAGGTCATTGAACAACCGCGTAACGAAACTGAAAGATGGCTGATGCAGATTGTGACGCAACAGTCTCAGCAAGCGGGGATTACTACGCCTCAGGTTGCTATCTATCATGCCCCTGATATTAATGCGTTTGCTACGGGGGCAAGAAAAAATGCTTCTCTTGTAGCAGTGTCTACAGGGCTTCTGCAAAATATGAACCGCGATGAAGCAGAGGCCGTCATCGCTCACGAAATAAGCCATATTGCTAACGGTGACATGGTCACCATGACGCTTATTAAAGGGGTGGTGAATACTTTCGTGATCTTTATTTCACGCATTATCGCGCAGGTCGCGTCGGGCTTCCTCAGTTCGGATCGTGAAGAAGAGGGTAGCAATGGTAATCCACTGGTTTACTTTGCTGTTGCAACAGTGTTGGAGCTCGTATTCGGTATTTTGGCTAGCATAATTACGATGTGGTTCTCACGTCATCGTGAATTTCATGCTGATGCAGGCTCAGCAAAGCTCGTTGGGCGTGAAAAAATGATCGCTGCATTAGAACGTTTGAAAACGAGCTACGAGCCGCAAGAGCCGGGTACAATGATGGCTTTTTGCATCAACGGTAAGCAAAAGAGTCTTAGTGAACTGTTTATGTCGCACCCCCCCCTCGACAAGCGTATTGAAGCGTTGCGCCAGGGTGAATACATCAAATAAGGATATATTCACATTTCTATCCTATCACTGGTCTTCTTCAATAGGGGACAGCGCTCATGCGCTGTCTCCGAAGAGTAGAGGTAGTCTGCGTTAATCAGTCCTTTTCCCGTCAAATACTCACAGCGTAGGTTAAACCCTGTCTCGCTTGCCTCTCGGTTGGTGAGGATCCCATAATCTGAAACAAACATTATTCCCCAGCCCGTCAATAAAATGAGTAACAGACGCGTTAACATGTTTTGATTATTTCCCATGCGTTGCTTTCAGATGAAAGTTTAGGATGCCAACCTCTAGTAAACAGATCGATAAGAGATAACTGAAATTCCTGCATGAATAATCCTAATGACCGCATCGTGTAGAGAGAGTAGAATGAGCGATTACTTTTACAAATAACGGTATTAGGCTAAGTGAATGAGTGAATTGATTGCGGGCGGTGGAAGTTATATGTTACCAGCATTGTTCGGGATTGCTGTTGTTTTTTTCTGCGTAGTAGTGTTCGTTTCGATGCGAAGAGCAGTGCGCGCTAATGATCATATTGCCTTACTTGAAGCGTTGCTGCGCGAACAGCGTAAGCAGACGAAAATGCTAAATCAATTAATCGAATTAAGTTGTGAACCTGAACCTATCGAAGAAGAAACCGTTGATCAGCAAGAAGTCATTGAAGAGCCGACTCATCTGACGTTTAGGGCCGAGCGATAATCTGTAAGCGAGAAGTATTGTTGCATGTTGCTATAGAAGTAAACCTGTAGTGAAGACTATTTTTCAGCCGCCTAATTAGTGAATAATTTCAAATATGCTTATCATTAAAGTTTCATTAAAAAGCCCTTGCCATCGATAAAATAATATGTGATAACAATTAGTAGGATAAACGAGAACGCCCCGTTGTTGTCTAGTTTTTTGGTAAACAAGTTCGAGTCAGTTAAGGTTGCTTGATCTTGATCTTAATCTTGTCTGTTGCCATTTAAGAAAAAACACTTCATCCAGTATTTCTCGATTTTCTGAATTAACTGCCTCTGGGCAACTATTATTTTAAAGGAATTGGTAAAATGGCAAAGATTAAAGGTCAGGTTAAGTGGTTTAACGAATCTAAAGGTTTCGGTTTCATCACTCCTGCTGATGGCAGCAAAGACGTATTCGTACACTTCTCTGCAATCCAAGGTAATGGTTTCAAAACTCTGGCTGAAGGCCAAAACGTTGAGTTTGAAATTCAAGATGGACAAAAAGGTCCAGCTGCAGTAAACGTTACTGCTATCTAATTGTCGGTTTACCGATAGATACTGAATCCCCGCTTATGCGGGGATTTTTCTTTGGTTTATACCTTGAAACGGCTAAACTTCTCGGCTCAGTAAAATCTTGGAGCCTATTTTGTATATTTGTCCATTATGCCAATCCGCCCTGACTCCTGATCAGCAAGGCTATATATGTTTACAGCGCCATCGCTACGATCGAGCTAAAGAAGGGTATGTCAATTTACTCCCCGTACAGCATAAAGGCTCAAAAGATCCAGGGGATAGCCCCTGAGGGATCCCCAGAAAATTTAGTAAACCAAAATCATATCGTTATACCTTTGCTGTAATTTCTTCAGTCCCGAGTCCAGCGACAGGGTTTTCAATATGAGCGGGGAATGTCGAAATACATTCT
>OFEI01000033.1_pt1 | contig 38873 bp, 51 predicted proteins | sample 1521041 | NCBI WGS metagenome assembly OFEI01 (sample SAMN05335687, study PRJEB24111) | insect metagenome | biome: ENVO:00009004; isolation source: gut from larvae fed green and black olives | host: Bactrocera oleae | place: Israel | collected 2011-11
AGTTGGTGTTAAATATATTAATGAATTAATGGAACCGTTTGAAGATGAGTTCCACAGCTAGAACACATTGAAAGGTGCTTTTAATGGTGCTAATATTGGTGTTCTAACTTGATGTAAAGGAGGGGAGCATATGGCTTACCAGATCTTAACCACTACGGCGGCGTCTATCACCGACCTGAAAAAAAATCCGATGGGAACCGTTGCCGACGGAGACGGTGAAGCGATCGCGATCCTCAATCGCAACGAACCGGCGTTCTACTGCGTTCCCCCTGAGCTTTTTGCATACTATCGCGAACTGGCCGAAGATGCGGAGCTCAATCAAATCGCTGATGAGCGCATGAAAGATGCCGAGTACGTGAGCGTTTCTCTCGATGACTTATAAACTCAAGTTTGAGAAGCGGGCGCTGAAAGAGTGGGAAAAGCTGGGGCATCCGATCAGGGAGCAACTGAAAAAAAAGCTGGCCGAGCGATTGGAGAATCCACATGTCCCAGCGTCCCGACTCAGTGGCCGCCAGAACCGCTACAAAATCAAACTACGTTCGTCAGGCTATCGACTGGTTTACGAAGTCATCGACAACGAAATCGTCCTGCTGGTGATCGCTGTTGGCAAACGGGCAGGGGATGAAGTCTATTTAACCGCCGACAAACGATAAGATTAAACACGGTACGCCCCGATTGGCGATAGGAGTACAACATGAAAGAATTTTCAAATCAGCAAATTACCACCCTTGAGCAAGTCTGCTTGCTACTTGGCGACGGGTGGCACATCGACCGCCTAAAGTCTGAACAATGGCGTCAAGTCTTGCGTTCTCCTGAATACCGGCATTACAGCATCATCGTTACCTGCTCCTATCACCAGTTCCGGTTACTTGGCGTGATCGGTCACAGCAGCGACAACGTGATTAATATTTCCCACAGTAGAACACCAACGGCGATCAGTCGTGATATTCGCAAGCGGCTTTTGGACGGTGCCCAGGACAAGCTCGCTAAAGCGGTCATCGATCGGGAAAGAGAGGCCGAACGGCAGCAGGTGAAGGGGTGGTTTATCGATGCGTTGGGGCGCTTAGTCAGCGTAGAGCGGCCTCGTTACGGTCACAGTGACAGAGTCTGTGAATTGAATCACGAGGGGATCGGCGGTGAGGTTCAGCGCTACTGCTACGATAACTATAAAATTAACCTTAAAGGGTTAACGATGGATGAGGTTATCCGACTCGTTGGATTTATTAGTCAGTTAAGAGGGCAAAGAAATGTCTAAGACCTGCGTCTATCATCATGCCGGTTCCAGCGGCATGAACACATTCAAAACAGAAGTTTTTAAATTGGATGACGGCAAGTTAGAGGCCGTATTCACACGGATTAAACGCAAGCGCTTTCCTGACGGTACGGAAAAAGAATTTGTGGATCAGGTTACTCAGTTTACTGCAAATAGTAAAAAAGAATTAAAAGGCATGGATTTTCCTAAATTGCGCTCAACAAAAATTTTACTCGAATCTGATTTCTTTAAGGGCGAAGAATGATAGCTACCGGCACCGAAATTGCTAAGTTGAGAAATCAACTTGGCCTGACGCAAAAAGAATTGGCGGCCTTGTTCGGCGTGACGCTTGCAACGTGGCAGAAAAAGGAGTCTGAAACGTCAAAAGAGACGATCGGCATACGCCCCGGAGAGTTCCAGTTTCTGCTGTTGCTGGCCGGTGAACATCCGCACCATGTTTTGACGCAGAAACAACCGGCACTGATAACGGTACAGCATAAACCGTCCGCTGATGAGGTTAAGCGGATACGGGAAGAGGCCGGATTGAGCGTCGAACAAGCCGCTGAACTATTTGGCTGCTTGCCGCGTAGCTGGCAGTCCAAAGAGAATCCAAACACGCGCGGAACCTTAACCGTAGGAGAGTATAACTACTTGCTCTTGCTGGCTGGTAAACACCCGTATCTGTCAATTTGACATCAAAATAGCGTCCTGCAGCTGGGCGCCAGGTGCAAAAAGACCATCATTTTTGGCGTTGGCGCCCAAGCGCCGGCGACAATTGTGATGGCATTCTTTCCTTTCTGTTCGTCCTCTGCATCTTCCCCCGTAATCGTCTGCGCAAGCGCAGCCGCTAACGCCTCGGAAATCACGCTCAAAACGTCGCTGCACGACGTTCTGACCGCTCACCGAGGGGAAGGGGAAGTGTTACGCATTATCCGCCTGTGAGGCCGTATGGACTTTGCAGGGAGGGGATGGGTGATGTTGTCTATGAAAAATCGTACCGCCCCAGGGCGGGCTTCAGCGGTTTAACCTCGGCGTAATATTTAACTCTTTTATGCCGCTTTTCATGCGCTTACACGCATAATAATATTGATTTTGATATCAAACGATGTATAATGAATCTATCAAATCAGCAGTGATTTGAACGGTACGCCCCGATCGGCGATAGGAACAAAATCATGAATATTCAAGAAGCCCTCAATGTTTTCGGTTTAACTGGTGAAGTTAATCAGGCAGAACTCAAAAAAGCGTTTAAACGTCTTGCTGTTAAGTACCATCCAGATAAAAATCCAATCGGCGCAGAAATGATGAAAATGGTCAATGCTGCGTATGAATTTCTCGTCAATAATTTAGAGAAGATCAAGCAATTTCAATCCGTGAATGAAGATGATATTTATAATTATGGAGAAGAAATTGAGAGTGTTTTAAAAACACTTGTGACAATGGAGGGGGTGATTTTCGAGGTTATTGGCAATTGGGTGTGGATTAGAGGGGAAACCCTAAACCATAAAGACATGCTTAAAGCGTTAAATTGCAAATGGGCACCAACTAAAAAAGAATGGTATTACAGACCGGAAGAGCATAAAAGCGTCTACAACAGGAAAACACATACAATTGAAGAGATCCGCGAAATGTATGGAACAAGCGGACAAAGAAAAGCAAGAGGTAAAAAAAAGTTAGAAAAAACAAATTAATAAAAAGGCGGGGAAACCCGCCTTATTTTTTTCATCATATATTGAAATCGATATCAAACGATGTATAATGAATTTATTGAATCAATAGCGATTCGATCGGTACACCCCGAAGGTGATTGGAGTTTACGTTATGAACAATATTACCCGCAACATTGACACCCTCCGCTTAACTCGTTTTGACGTGGTTTTCATTGCTGAGAATGTAAATGGTGAATTGGTTGAATGCCACTTTATCACCAATGCATTGAATCAATATGATGCCGCATATGTTTTCGGTCAGAACAACCCTCAACAAAAATATGTCATCAAAGAAGTGAATGAAGTGATCCAACCGTTCTAAAAATGAAAGCCGGGTTGCGCTAACAATCCGGCTCTCAGGCAAATCTAAGACTGTCGAGGAATTAAAGATGCCAATTGACATTATACAGCTAGCAAATCAGCTCGCAAGCGGTAAACAAACGCACATACCGGCAATGAAAGCGCACGCATGGGACGACTTGCGTTGGTGGGTAGACTATCTGCGAGGGTATGCACTATGACCGACAAGCCGTTTTACATGAAGTCAATTCACTACTACAAGGCAGGCGTCAAACGGATTTTTGAGCATAAATACGGGGTGACGATGGAAGATGTGTCGTTAAGTGAGGATTTCATTCTACAGGCATTTGAGGCAAAAGAGACTCCGGCGCAATTATTCGAATGGTATGGACGAAAATACGATTTGACGCAAATTCGATAAGGTTGGATTGAGGGGGCTTAGGCTCCCTCTTTTTATGCCCGAAAGGGCATATCAGGGGGAAAAGAACGCCACAGAAGATCACCTCTGTTTCATTCCCCCGCAGCCGCCGAAGGCGTTACATACTTGCATAGCGCCAAACCCCTCCCCCCGCCCTGCTAAGCCTAAAATTAATCTAAGCGACACAGTGCCATTTCTAACGCACCTGCAACGGTGAGCGGCCAGGTTGACGCATAGCGGCGACCTGGGCGTGATTTCCGTTGTCTTGATGGTTTCGCGTAGCGAAAACATCTAGATGCGTTAACTCCTTGCTTTATCAGCGAATAATAAAATTAATCAGCAGTGTGTGGGCGGTAAGCGGGCTTGCAAAGGATCTCAACTCGATGCAAGATAGGCAAATTAGCCACATATGACGTCATTTCATTCCGTATATGTAGCCATTTGCCAACCGCTGCCGGAGGCTCTCGATGAAAGATGAAAGCAAAAAAATACAAATACGGTTAGACCGCAATGATGATGCAATTTTAAAATTAGAGGCGGCTAAGGCTGGATTAACCCCAGCCTCATTATTAAAGAAAATAGCCATGACAATTATAACCAATAATGAAGGGTTTAGCTATGAAGCAAAGGATTTTGACTTTGCCGATAACTCTGAAAAATTGAATATAAAGGTTAGCCAGGAACTTAAAGATAAATTGCAGGGTGAAGCCATTAAAAATGGTTGGTCTTTGTCAAAGGAATCAAGGTTTAGGTTGGCTTCATCATTAAGTAGCGATCCGGCTCTTTACCCGGATGAGGTTGCAGAACTCCGGCGTGCGCGAAATGCTGTAGATGTAGTAGGGAGGAACCTTCACTATATCATTTCAAAAAAGCAAATGTTAACTATCAATGATGATGGTTTTTTAGAGGATGTGCAGCGGCTTAATGAAAACATTGAAGCGTTAAAAGCGCAGGTTGATAAGCTAACCACACTTGGAATTAATAGAAGCAATTACCGCAAGAGAGGTACACGAAATGGGCGTTAGCATTGATAAGGAGTATAAAATCAAGAAAGCCCGAAGTGAGCGGGCTGCTAAGAACCCTTTAGCGCATAAAGCCAGGAATGGCGGTGATGCTTATCAGAAAGGCGTAAAACAGCGTATCGCTTCTAAAGGGGCTAGTCGCGAAGTGATGGTGAAGATCACCGGTAACGCTAAAACCGCCAAGGGTATAAAAAACTCTATAAATTACATTAGCCGCGATGCCGATCTCAAGCTGAGGGATGATGAAGGACGTGAGTATGAAGGTGGAAAGGATATGTCGGATGCCTACGACTATATGATCTCCCCGGAAGACCGGCTAAGAATTGATGATGATAAAAATCCGAATATTTCGCATAACATGATGTTTAACACTAATGCCGTTGTTGGTGTTTCCCAGGAAGATATGCTTGATTCAGTTCAGAGCGTCATTAAAGAAAAATACCCTGACAACCGCTTCATTATGGCTTATCACAAAGATACTGATAATCCTCACGTTCATGTGGTTTTACGCATTCCCGATAATTCTGGTGTGAGAATTAATATACGAAAAGCAGACTTGCGAGATTTGCGCTCTGGCTTCGCTCATAAATTGCAGGAAAAAGGCTATAACGTAAAAGCTACACATAAGCATGATTTTGCCTTGAAACATAAGTTAAAGTCAGAACCTGACCGCACCAGGAATCTGTATGAGGTTGTAGACTTTGGGAGGACTCATTTTAAAAATGACCCGAAAAACAAACGCCAGAACTATATTCAATTGAAGACTATAAAGGGCGGCAAAGAGGTTACGATTTGGGGGACAAATCTTCCTGGGGAGCTATTGCGTGAGAAGGTGAATAAGGGAAGCGTTATCAAGATCAAGAAGGAAGGTGAGACAACGGTTAAAGTGCCTTTGTTCGATAAACAAGGCGAGGTTAAAGGTTACAAGGAGACTAAGCGCAACAATTGGGTGATAGAGAATAAAGGTGTCATGGGAATCGACCGCAGCGTTAACTTCAACAAGGTTGAAGTGCTGAGTGATCCACAAAGAGCTATCAAGCAAGGCATGAGCATCAAGCAGTTCCAGGAAGCGAAGATGAGCCTCATGAAACAGGAGAAACAAAAAGTGGGCGTCAGAGTCGGCTTCTTGAAATTCTAAGGTATGTCCTATCTGTTTATGTAGAATTGCTCTAAATGGTTTAGGGGATATATTTGATATATCCTATAGGATATATATTGGATATCTTGAGACATTTCTAGCTTTGTTCTGTTTTTAAAGGTGGGTTTGATGTACTTGCTGTTATCACCTTTGGTTGCAAGTTGTTGATATTGATCGGTTAACCTTAGCGATAAAATGATGAAGTAAAAAAGTATTTTTGTTTGTGTTTTAGCCGCAAGCCGATCGATTGATCTAGATATGATTTTTCACATGGATAAATCGACTGGTTTAATGGTGATAAAGTAGCTTATTACACTGTCATATCTTTAAAATCTGGCATAGTGTAAATGATTTTTATACTTTCCTTGGCCGGAAGTTTTGATATTATATGAATGTAGTAGTGTATAGATAGATAACAACGTGATCGAGTCCTACCCGCTTCCCCTCCAATCTGGATCGGAAATGGCGTCAGCGTGGTAAAGCATCAATAGAATGCGCGCGGCGGCATAGCAGGGTTATACGTCTTGTCATACAGCGCTAAGACCTGGTTGGCGAACTCATCGTCATCGATGTAAAAGTAGCATGTAGGGACGTTTAAGACTCTGGCAAAGAGGCGTGTTTGCTCATAGGTAGGGCGGTTAACACCGTGTTCGTACCGTGAGATCCGTGCACGGGCAGACGCTTCATCGATGCCGCTAAGAACGCCTAGTTTTTCTTGGGATAACCCAGCGTATAATCTGGCAGTTCTCAATCTCTTCGGAACCATTGCAAACCTGATAAGTAATTGAAACAGAGGCTCACGTTTACCATCACTTATCATTTTTGATGTTACGAATTACGTAACACCAGGGAATCACCAAACACAACGACTGTTGCACATGTCATAGATTTGCATAATACTGTACATATATACAGTGATGACGTGGCGCGTATTTGGGATATCCACGTGGATCGCTCAGGGCGTCAGCGTGGAAAAGGAGGTTCTAAATGAAGGGTTGGTTTCTGCTTTACCACAGCCCGAAGGCGTACCAGCAAATCCTGGCTGGGTTCGAACGCTTGTCGGTCACACATTACACACCTAAGCTCACGGTCATTACGAAGAGAGCAGACAGTAAGACGAGCGTGAGAATCAATAAGCGTCCGTTGTTTCCTGCATATCTGTTTGTGTACTTCGATCCAGAGGTCGTCCACACCACCAAAATCACGCAGCTGATCGGTGTGAATGAGTTTGTTAAGATTGGCGGCCAAGTACGGCCTTTGCCGGAAGCTGTTATCGACGGCCTGCGCAACCTTGAGTTTGCGAAAGTTGATCAAAGTGACCAATCAGTTTCCTACAGTAATGTGCCTGATGACCTTATGGCGAAACTGGAAGAAATTAACGGGCAAAGCGAGCCTGTAAATCGAATGGCTTCTCTCATCAGCTTTCTGGACGGGTATGTAAGAAACGCCCACTAGTTTTTACTCCCATCACGTAATTTATTCATCACCGCTGACCACCATCAGCGGTGCTTTTTTTGCATCTATATCAGGAGTATCCATGTCATCGAATACAGGTCTTGAACGTATTAAAAAACCATCCACGGCTTATGGCGTCGTTTATGTTGGCGCTGCCCGCAAACAGGTAGTAGAAAAACTGGCAATTGAAGTTTCATTTATGACCGGCAAGCAAATCACAACGGCTCAATTCTTCCAGTATCTAATCGATCTGCATGGGGAAAAGGCCAAGAACGATATCATCAAAGCGTTTGAGGGCGATCGGAATGGAAAACAAACCTAAAGCTATTATCTGTTTAGCTGTATCTTCGCCTGTTGATTTAACTCAGTGCAAGAGTATTGGCGGTAAGACAATTGTCGATAACAATAAATTCAAGGTGGTTTATAAGCCTAGCATTAAAGATACGTCTAAATAATTAATGTAACTAATTTTCTGTTTGAGAGGGTCTTTATGAATTCTCTAATTAGATACGCATGGCATTATACCTTACTTGGATGCGCCCTGTTTTGGCTCTCGGTTATCCTCATCTTCGTTATTCAATAAAACGTCATATTTGGAGTTTCTAACGTGATTTCATCTACAACATTTATCGCGCTTGCGATGCAGTGCGCGGCCTCTGTGCACCCTGATACAGCGATGGATGTTGTCAGGGTGGAGTCAGGATTTAATCCGTATGCCATAGCGGAAATAATTCCTAAAAGCCAAAGATTGAAAGATGGGAAAAGCGTCATATCGCATATGCCGAGCAATAAATTCGATGCTTTATCTATCGTCAAGGCAATAGAGGAAAAGAAATGGCGTTACTCGGTCGGGCTTATGCAAATTACGAGCACTAACTTTAAGCAGTTTAACGTTGATGCTGAGAAGCTATTCGACCCATGCACAAATCTTTCTGTTTTCGAGAAAATCATCACCGACTGCTACACCAGGGGAAAAACGCTCAAGAACGCTTTGAGCTGCTACTACACCGGCAATTTTGATGCTGGGAAAAAGAAAGAGTCTGAATTTAATCAGACGAGTTACGTTGAACGTATTGGTTATAAAAACTCACCAGTGAAAACATTTGCTGTGCCTAGTACTAAGGAAGATAAGGGGGAAGTAAAGAAAGAGGAAGAAGCTAAAGAGTCACGTTCTAATTCACCAATCATCATTTATCCATCACGACTGATTCGTGGTGATATACAACTGTCTAAAAATTGAAGGAAATCCCATGTTTATTAAAAAACACCTGTCTGCTTTTAACACTGCTGTCCTGTTAGCCCTGGTTTCCGTGAGCGTCAATGCAAATGCCGCCAGCGGTTTTGATAAAGTGAACCAGATGCTGAATGCGATCATTACCGGTATGCACGTCATCGCAATTGCAACGGCCACGCTTGCTGGGCTTTATGTTGGTTTCCGCGTACTTTGGGATGGACGTGCCCTGATGGATATGAAGAACGTCATCATTGGTGCAGGTATCATCATTGGTATCGCTGAGTTCGTCGCGCTGGTCATTTCTTAATTCAGCAAGGGGTAACTATGGCTACCGTTTTTAAAGCGCTAACCAGACCTCCGCTATTAATAGGGGTGCCTGTTGCCCCTGCTTTAATAGTATTTTTTGCTCTCTTCATGGCCGGTCTGGTTTTTACTAAGTTTCTCTGGGTGCTGATCCCCCTCGTTTTTATTTTTATGCGTAGGAAAACAGCACAGGATGAGCATTACTTCGATTTGATTTCTCTCTGGCTAAAAACCAAGGGGAATTCAGTCATCAATAATTTCTATGGCGTATCAACGATCAGTTGCCAAAGTTATGATGCCGTGGACGTTACGGAGTTTATAGACGCTATGAAGTTAAACCAAAGAGCACCATTAGAAAAAATCATTCCCTATTCGTCACACATTGATAAAGCGATTATCAAGAATCGCGGTTCTGATTTAGTGGCAACGTGGGAAGTTGATGGTGAGCCGTTCGAGTGCCAAACGCAAGATGTTTTGGATATGCTGGCGACTCAACTCAATAAAGCCATTGTTTCATATTCGGGTGAGGCCGTGACGTTCTATGTACATAAAGTACGGCGCAAGTTTCACGATGACCTTGATTCACCGTCGGGTAATGTGTTTGCTGATAAAATATCCTCTCTTTACTATGCAGGCATAAAAACCAAACCATTTTACAAGGTCAGTATCTTTGTTACGCTGTGCTTTATCCCTTTTAACAAGGAAGAAAAGGCAGAGAGAAAGACGAAGGGCGACAGATTCAAAAAGAAAACGCAACAGGACGCGATACTGCGTATGAATGAGTTGCGTTCTTCTGTTGAAAGCATGTTGCAGCGTTATCGGCCTAAAGCACTGGGGCTTTTTGAAAAAAACAACCGAGTCTATTCTTCGCAGCTGAGTTTTTACAACTATCTCATTACTGGTGCGTGGCAGGATGTTTTAGTCACTAACACACCCTTTTATGAGCTCCTTGGTAGTTCTGACGTATTTATTAGCTCTGACTCTGCACAAGTTAATAATTTTGACTCCCGTCGATATTTCCGCTCCATTGAAATTAAAGGGTTTACAAAGTTAACTGAGCCAGGGTTGTTGGATTCACTTATCTACGAGCCCGTTGAATATGTGCTAACTGAGTCGTTTACCAGCATGAGTAAGTCTGAGGCCAAAAAAGCCATACATGATCAGGAAAAACGGCTGAGTAGTACGCAGGACGACGCTGTAGAAGAGAAGGAAGACCTTGAAATCGCCAAAAGTATGCTGACTTCCGGCGATATCAGTTTTGGGTTGTATCACTATTCTCTTCTGGTTTATGCCGATTCGCTAGAACAGTTGATTAAAGACACCAACCAGATCCGCTCTACGCTGACGGATATCGGCCTGATCGTGACGCTCTCAACGTTGTCGTTGCCAGCGGCTTTTTGCGCTCAATTGCCGGGTGTTTACCATTTACGGCCTCGTCTGGTGCCGGTGAGTAGTCAGAACTTCGTTGAACTCACTTCGCTTCATTCTGTTATGAGTGGTAAGCGGGATAAAACCCCGTGGGGTGAAGCGATTGTTATTGCTAAAACCAACAGCCAGGCACCGTATTATCTGAATGTTCATAACACCATGATGGGGCAGGATGATTTCAACCGTAAAACAACCGGCAACGTTAAAATCATCGGTACGACAGGATCGGGTAAAACTGTCCTGCTGACATTTCTTCAAAATGCGTTTCAGAAGTACGCTAACCCTGAAAGTTTCTCTCCCCAGGCTAAAAGCAAGCGCATGACTACGGTCTATTTCGATAAAGACCGGGGGGCTGAGCTCAACGTTCGGGCGTTGGGTGGTGAATACTTCCGAATTAAGGCCGGTGAGTCTACCGGGTGGAACCCGTTTAAGTTGGAACCCACTAAGCGTAATCGGGCTTTTGTGAAAAACCTGATGAAGCTGATCGTCACCAGGCGTGGCGAGGTATTGACGGCCAGGCAGGAAATCGACTTATACCAGGCTGTCGATGATGTGATGGATTTGCCAAGAGAACTCCGTTCCTACGGCATAACCCGCGTTCTCGAAACGTTGAATGAATCGACTACCGTGCAGGCACAAGAGAACGGCTTGCGCATCCGTTTATCACAGTGGAAACAGGGTGCCGATTTTGGTTGGGTTTTTGATAACGATGAAGATTCGTTTGATATTAGCCATATAGATAATTTCGGCATCGATGGTACAGAGTTCCTCGATGATGAAGATACACGCTCCCCGATCGCTTTCTATCTGCTTTACCGGGTGACAAGTTTGTTAGATGGCCGTCGATTGGTTCTTATTCTCGATGAGTTCTGGAAGTGGCTGGCAAATGATGCGTTTGCAGATTTTGTTTATAACAAACTCAAAACCATTCGCAAGTTGAACGGTATCGTGATTTTTGCAACGCAATCCTTAGATGAAGTGTTAAAGCATAAAATCTCTAAGGCGACGCTTGAGCAGACTTCCACTGATATTTATTTGGCGAACCCAAAAGCAGATTATGCCGAGTATGTTGAGGGTGCGAAAGTTGACCCCGCGCATTTTGAAATAATCAAGAATATAGACCCGGAGTCTCGCCAGTTTTTAATCGTTAAAACTGCGCTGCGTAAGGGTGATGTTCAGAAATTTGCGGCGCTGGTTTCTTTCGATTTATCTTGCCTTGGCGTTTATACAAAAGTCTTGAGCGGCAGCGAAGATAATCTCGAAATATTTGACTCTATTTTCAAACCGGGCATGAAGCCGGAGCAATGGCTCGATGCTTATCTTAACTTGGCTCTATAGAAGGTGATTAAAATGACTACGCGTAAATTACTCGCTGGTTTTGTTATGGCTGCTGTTATGAGTGGTTCATTCCCTGTTTACGCCAGCGGCATTCCTGTTATCGATGCTGTGGCGATGGCTGCGAATACTAAACAGTGGGCGACTGAGGCGCGGCAATGGATGGAAACCGCACAGCACTACCGTTCTCAGATTCAGGCTTACAAAGACCAGCTGATGACGGCCACTGGCCTTCGTGATATTCAGGCGCTTGTGGCGCAGGGGCAAAGTCTTAAAAACGATATCGTCAACCTTCAAAAGCAGGGTATCAGCCTCAATGATCTGCTGACGTCGAACAGCGCCCCGGCTGGGGCTTTGGACAGTCTTTATAATAAGTATAAAGACTTCGATATTTGTGACGTGAAGCAGGCGCAGAGCTACATCAATATCTGCAAGCAAGAAACGGTCAATAAGGCGTGGGCGATTGAACAGACCACTGAGGTGCAGGGGCAGATCAACACGGCACTGAATGATATTGCCTCGCTATCAAGCCGCATCGCCGGTTCGAAGGATTCGAAAGAATCGCAAGACCTGGCTAATGCCATCCAGGCAAAAAGCGTCCAGCTCAACGTGCTCTCAAATCAGTGGGAAATGAACATGAAGGCATCGGAGCAGCGTGATAAGCTGTTGCAACAGAAACGCGAGAAAGCGTTTCGGCAGCAGCAAATAAATGCACCGTTACCAAAATTCGGAGATTTGGGTTCATGAAAAAAATTATTACTGTAGGAATTGTATCTATAGCGGTTGGTTTTTTATCGGGATGTAAAGACGAACCAAAATCGGAAAGTTGGTATAAAGACCATCCAGAAGAAACCTTCAATGTCTATAAGAAGTGCATTGATTCTGGCGAGGCAAGTCAAAACTGTGAGAACGCAAGAAAAGCTGCTATCAGTTTTGCTCGTTCTGGGGATGCCGAATTAGAAAGCAAGTTCCTACCACTAATGCGTAAGTCGGCGTAACAATCTAGCCCTGATTATTCAGGGCTGATTTTTTAGGAGGCACTCATGCCTGGTGAAGCCACAGATTTTTTCCAATCTATGGATAAGCTTGTCATGAATACGATAGAAAGCTCAACACAAGGTAAAATGGCCTTTTATGCTGGGCTTTTTTCTACATTGATTCAAGCATCAATAACAATTTACATGCTTGTTCAAGGGTATCGTATTATGGCGGGCAAACTTCAACGACCTGTTGAAGATACTGTTTTCGAAGTTGGTAAGATGAGTATTATTATAGCATTCTTACAGAATGGAGGCGGATATTTAGATTTGGCTATCAGCGCACTTGACGGCCTGAAAACAGGTTTGTCTGGTTCTGATAACGTTTGGCTCTATCTTGATCAACTTTGGTTCAAAGCTCAACAAATTAGTGGGACTTTGTTAGATCTAGATTCTTCTACCTATGTAAAAATGGAAGGTGGTATAGGTTCTATCTTAGTGTGGGCTGGGGTACTGGTAGCCCTATTATTAACAACCATTGTTTTCTTAAGTGCTGAGATTACAATTCTTCTTTTAACTGTTACAGCTCCAGTGTTTATTTTCTGTTTGATGTTCGGTTTCTTAAGGACAATGTTTAATAACTGGCTTCAATCTATTTTCTCTTCCATTCTAACACTGATGTTTGCGACCCTAGTTCTATCTTCCGGTATAAAATATCTAAATGGCGTTCTAGAAACTATAAAAGCCTCAGCAAATGAGTCCAATTTAATTACTATGGGAGCTATGGCCGGTGCTGCTGGCGTTATATGTGCTTTTGTCGTCTGGTTATCATCGAAGTTTGCCGCACAACTAGCAGGCGTTGGTCTTGAGGGCGCTGTTCAAGGTATGGCGGCAGTTGGGCTGTCTATTGGCGGTTTTGGAGCTGCTAAAGCCGCTGGCGGTGTTATGCGGGGAACGGTCAACGCTGGGCGCGGAACCATCGAAGGGGCTAAAGGTACTTCCTGGAAGCAAAGAGAATCCTCCGGCCTTTCTGCCGGGACGGGCTATGGAGCTGGCCGCGTTGGTCGTGCTGTCGTACAAAAGGTTATTGCGCGAAACAACTCACGCGCGTCTTGATATTCATTCATCTGTTTCACAGCAATTCCCATTCTAATTAGGTAATTCACATGAATAAACTCATTGTCATGGCGCTTATCTGCGTCTTAGCTGGCTGTGCTTCAAATTCACCGTTGCCGCCCTCGGCATCCGGTGAGTTGGTTCCTGTTAATTCGGCGGAGGTAATCAATAATGTCTAATATCGAAAAGACAATAAAAGCCGCTCAGGGGTTTGAGAAAAAAAACATGGAGCGGGATGAGCGTGATAAAAAAGTAGGTTTTTTTATCGGCGCTGTCGGTGTGCTTATCGCCATTTTGTCGATAGTCGCCATTCTTATCCTGCTGCCGCTGAAAGAGACTAAAGTCAGCCTTTACGTTTTGGATAAAGCAGCAGGAACCATTAGTAAGGTGAGCGAATTTACCGAAGAGAGTATCTCCGGGGATTTGGCAACCAATAAAGTAAACGCCGAAAATTATATCGAACTTCGGGAGCGGTATAACTACTTCTCTTTGCAAGACGACTATAACCGTGTTCAAGCTTATAACTCGGATGATGTGAATAAGGAGTATCTCGCCGTATTTAATGGCAAGAACGCTCCTGATGTGATTTATCACAATGCTGATAACACAGTTCGAATCAATGTGATTTCAGATTTTATCACCGAAGCGACAAAACCTGATCTGCTGGCAACCATCCGATTTAAGAAAACCATCCGTAACATTAAATCCGGTATGGAGCGCGAAGAATATTGGGTTGCGCGTATCACTTTCCGCTATGTGCCGACCAAGGATCTCACTGAGGAACAGCGTGAAATCAACAAGCTCGGCTTTGTTGTGACCAGCTATGAAGCCGAAAAAGAGAACGGGGTGACGCCATGATTAAATATGGAACCATCGCGCTTGTGCTGAGTAGTGCCTTGCTGATGCAAACGGCCGGTGCGGCTGTTTCGCCAAGCAGCCGAGGCTATGACAGCAGAATGCAGCAGGTCAGCTATAACGCGTCTAACACGACGGTGATCACTGCCGGTGTCGGATATCTTTCTACCCTGGTGTTTGACGATGAAGAGACGGTGCTTGATGCCCGTCCAGGTATGGAAAAAGGCTGGGATATTAAGCATGACGCTAATCGCGTCTATATCCGGGCTGTTCCGATCGCTCAGCCGGTTCCTGGCGAGAACGGCCAGCAGGTTAACCAGGTGTTTGAGCCGACGAGTAAGGATTGGGTGACGAACCTCTTTATCGTCACGACCAAACGATACTACAGCGTCGAGCTGCATGTTCAGGAGGCCGGTAAGCCATCGGGAACGATCTCCTATGTGGTCAGCTATACCTACCCACAGGAAACCCGCGCTAAAGCCGCAAAAATGGAAGCTGCGCGGTTAAAAGAGTTACAGCAGCAACAAGAGAACCAGCGCATAGAGAAAGCCCTGGCTAACGCCCAGGCACCGCGCAATTGGGAATACTACATGCAGGTTGGTAAAGACAGCGGCATGATCACGCCTGATTTTGCCTATGATGATGGTCGGTTTACCTATATCGGTTTTTCGCCGGTGAAAAAGCTGCCTGCCGCGTTTATGTATTCCAATGGGAAAGAAATTGCGACCAACCCAGGGATTAAACAAAAGGGGAATTACAAAGTCATCGTGATCCCGCAAACCAATCCATCTTTTGTCTTGCGTTATGGCAATGCAGTTATTGGATTGGTCAATAAAGGCTTTGGGAAGGTTACGGTGAAAGATGGTTCGACGGTTTCACCAAATGTCGAGCGCGTGGAGGTTGATAATGAGTAACGAAAATAAAACGCCTGATGAAATCGAACAAGAGTTAAGGGAAAGAGAAGAAAAAGCGACGGTTGATAACTCACCAACGCAACAGCGAGAAAAAACCGTCGCCGAAATAGAGCAGGAGTTACGCGAGCGACAGGAAAGAGAAGCGCGGGAAAACGATGTTGAAGAAGAGGTGTTAACTCACCAGCCGGAAGTTATTAAGCTCAAAAAAAGCAAAAAAGACCGGGTGTTAAAAGGGCTGATTTTCATCACATTGGCGCTGATAATTGCCACGGTCGTCGGCCTTAAAATCTATTCAAAATACAAGTCGCCGGATAATACGGATAAACCAGAAACCGTAAAATCCACGGAAAGCAGCGTTAACCGGCGTAGCGATCTCGGTCAGGGTGTTGACCCCTTCAAGCAAGAAGAGCCGCCGAAAGCGGAGTCGGTAGAAAGCACACCTGGTGCTGAAGCCGCTGCCGCTACACCTGGCGCACTGGCGCCGTTGACATTCTCCAGGGCGTTGGCGGTCGTCAGTGATAACACCTCATCAAGTCAATCGAGTGGCTCTAGCCGCAAGCAGGAGACGCAAGAGGACGCCGAGAAAGCTGAGGCTGTACCGTCTCAGGGCGCAGACACTAACGCGGCATCTGAGGGCGATGAGGGGGCTTTAGAGGCGGTACGGCGCATACCGTATAACCCAGACCTTTACTTACCGGAGAACACCTCGTTGCCGTGTGTGTTGACTCGCCGCTTTATTTCGGACGTCGCCGGTAAACTGCAATGTCAGCTGACGGAAGATGTGTATAGCGCCAGTAAGAACACCAAGCTGCTCGATAAAGGCACTGTGGCGACATTGGTCTACAAGACGGGAACGCTTCGCCACGGCCAGGCGCGCGCGTTCGTCATCGCTACCAAGCTGAGAACCCAACAGAAGCCGTTCCTGGATATCCCGCTGGTTGATACAGCGGCGGCCGGTGAGCTCGGCGAAGCGGGTATGGACGGCTGGGTTGATACGCATTTCTATGATCGGTTTGTTGGGGCGATGATGCTGGGGATCATCCCTGATATTGCGAATGCCGCGACAGACAGCGCCGGTAAAAAAGACCGCAATACCGATTACACGGAAAACAGCCGTCAGGCGTTTGCCGATATGGCGAAAACCGCGTTTGAAAACAGCGTCAATATCCCACCGACGATTTACAAAAATCAGGGTGAGATCATCACGCTGGTCACTGGCCGGGATATCGACTTCTCAAAAATCTACCGATTGCAGTATAAGCGGGGATAACATGGCAAAAAATGAGAGCCTTGAGTATCAGAGAAACAAAATGTTTGGCGATTTTCTAGACCTTCCAGGGTTGACAGAAATCGCTGTTAATCGTCCCAATGAACTATTTACAAAAATAGCCGGTAAATGGAACCGGCATGATGTTAAGTTGTCGCTTGATGATTGCGAAAAGTTTGCACGTCAATTAGCTAACTTTCATAAAGATGAAATTAGCAGTCTAAAGCCGATTCTATCCGCGACGTTAGAATCAGGTGAACGTGGTCAGGTGATATTTAATCCCGCTTGCGAGCGGGATACTGTCTCCATTACGCTTCGAAAACCATCGTATGTCCAAATCCCTCATCAGCAATACATTGATTCAGGTTTCTACAACCGAATATCTGGAAAGGAACAGCAAAGCAGTCGTAATGCTGAGTTATTGCAATTGTATTTGGACAAAGACTTTCCTGTTTTTATGGAAAAGTGTATCGAATACGGCAAGACGATGGTGTTTGTGGGGGAAACCGGCTCGGGGAAAACAACCTATTTAAAAACGTTGGTTGATTACATTCCCCTAGATCTGCGTATCACTACGTTGGAAGATAACCCGGAAGTTAAGTTTACAAAGCATAAAAACTACGTTCATCTATTTTATCCGAGTGAGTCGGGTAATGGTGAGAATGAAATCGTCACATCCAGTTCGTTATTACGCGCCAACTACCGTATGAACCCCGATCGCATCCTGCAAACAGAGGTGCGCGGCGGCGAGGCATGGGATTTTTTGAAAATCGTCACCTCGGGGCATGAGGGAGCAATTACGAGTCTCCATGCCGGGAGCCCTTACGAGGCGATCATGGGGTTAATCGAGCGCTGCTATCAGAACAGCGAATGCCGGATGTTGCCGTACAGCGTCATTCTCAGCAAGGTTTTGAACTGTATTGACGTGATAGCCAGTATCCAGGTTGAGGGGGATGTTCGGCGGATCGGGGAAATTTACTTCAAGGACGCCGATAAAGAGGCGTATCAGAAGAGGTTCCGAGATGAAATCGTTTAACAAACAGCAGTGGATATTTTTAATCGTTGTTTCACTGCCGATTGTCTGGATGATAGCTACCGTTGCCGTTTACCCGTTAAACGGCATCGGGGTTAAAGGAATATATAAATCCTATCGATTCGGCATGTTATGGCAGGTGTTGACCGGTGATAATATTCGCTTTGATATTCGATTAAGCGCAATTAAGGCATTGGGGATCGGGTTTCTTGGTTCAATCATTCTTTTTGCTGTTGCGCTATTATCCGGGAATAAAACCAAGAGCAATTTGTACGGCGATGCAAAGTTTGCCTCAGAGTCTGATATTCGTCGCTCGAAGGTTGTGACCTGGGGGGACGAGTCAAAAGGCGGCGTTATCATCGGCAGATACAAAGGCAAACTCATTAGATACATTGCCCCTGATTTTATCTCGATGGGCGCAGGTACACGCGCCGGTAAGGGGGCGGCTGTTGTAATACCGAACCTATTGAGCTGGCTTCACTCGATGATTGTGCTGGATCCGAAGCAAGAATGTTACATGATAACCAGTAAGTTCCGGCAACGTGTGCTGGGTCACTCAGTCTACCTGCTTGACCCGTTCAGCAGTAAAACCCACGGATTTAACCCGCTTTTTTATATAGATCTCGCATCGGAGAAAGGAGCGGGCTATTTAAAGAACCTCGCGGAAACATGTTGGCCGTCAATCGGATTGACCGGGCCTGAAGCCCACTTTAACAGTGCCGCGAGCCGGGTATTTGTAGGGTTTACAGAGTTGCTCTACTTCCTTATCAAGTATGATAAAAAGTACCTTGAAAACATCGGTGTAAAACCCGTGTTTTCAATCGGTACGGTTCTTGATCTCTACTATGCCGTAGACCAGGAGGCGCTACTGAGCGATCGGGAAGAACTGGTTACGCTTGCTGATGGAAACATGAACGATACCTACGTCATCACCGACGCACTCAACAAAATTAAAAAATTGTTTGAGGCTGAGGGGGAAGCAAAATCCAGTACAGAGGAGACGTTCCAGAAAAAACTCGATTCGTTTACGTTACCGCTTTTTCGTGCAGCTACCGATCGCAACGATTTTGATTTGCGCGAACTGCGCAAAAAGAAAATCACTATCTATATCGGTGTTAACGCGGACGATGCAAAGATTGCGGACTCATTCTTAAATCTGTTTTTCAACTTTGCAATCGACGTGAGTATGCGAGAAAACCCCGACTTTGTACCGGAAAACAAAAACGATGTTTTGTTTTTACTCGATGAGTTCCCTTCAATTGGTGCGATGCATTACATCAAAAAAGCGTCCGGCTTTATTGCGGGTTTCAAATTGAAGCTGTTGACCATTTATCAAAATATCGCCCAGCTCATAGAGATTTATGGTTTGTATGGCGCGAAGTCGTTGATGGCTAACCACCCGTGCCGTGTGATTTATGCGGTCAGTGAAAAAGAAGATGCCGATGAGGTGTCCGCAAAGCTGGGTTATACCACGGTAAAAAACAAAGGGAAAAGCCGGAGCATGGCGAAAAGTTCGACTACCCGAGGGGAATCAGAATCAGATGCGCAACGTGCATTAGTGCTGCCACAAGAACTTGGAACATTGAAGTTTGATGAGGAATTTATACTGCTAAAAGGTGAAAACCCGATTAAGTGTAATAAGGCTTTTTACTTCAACGACCACTACTTCATGGACAGACTAATTTCTGTATCACCCAAGCTTGAAGATGAAGTGAAGAAGATCAATAAGGGCATTGCCGTTGGGAAACCTGGCCTCAAGTATCCATCAAAAGAAATCATGCTCTCATTAGGCGAACTGGAAGCAGAGCTGTTTTAAATTAAGTGAGGAATAATCATGAAGCTGATTAAATTGATATTGGTGTCGGGGCTGCTCGCTGGGTGTTCTTCTCCGCCGCCTCCGACGCCTGTTGATTGGGATAAGACGCCGACAGCGATGAACGGAACACTGCCGGAATGGCGTGAAAATTATGTTGTTAACCCGGCACCACATGTAGACGGAAAATGGTCGCGTGTTATACGAAGTTTTTCAACCGATACGCCATATGGCGTTGACGTCTATTATGCAGTGGTTCATTCGCCGTTTGTTATGGTGACGGCCAATAATGCCGATGACTTTTTTAATGCGAAATCGTGGCTACGCACGCACGGTGCTAAGGGGGTAATCAGATATAAAAAGAGCGAATACAGTTGGTCTGGTCGAAATACGGATATTTATCTCTCTCGCTAAATACCATTCAGTAGCAATCATATCTAGAGGTGAAAATGAAAACTTTGCTTGCAGGGTTGGCTTTGTCCGCCCTTTTTTTGATGTCTGGATTTACGCCTAAAGTCGCTTATGCGGCATCACAGGATGAATGCGCTATTTGGCTTTGCCTACCTGGTGGTTTTCCTGATGGGTGTGGCGGTGCGCATTCAGCGATGTTAAAGCGACTCAAGAAGGGTAAGTCTCCGCTGCCGAGTTTTTCTTCCTGTGCGGTGGATAGTGGGAGCAGCGGCGACGCCAGCATGGGTAAAGGCGCATGGCTTCCAGAACGTAAAGAGTGTGTCCGCTGGGCGCATGGTCACGGTGATGAATGGTGTACCAAGTACGAAACCAAGCCCGCCGAATTCAAACGGGATCAGCTGTGCATAATCAATAACGGGAACCACTACCCGCCAGGGTGCCGGAGCCAAAACTACGTCGATATTTATATCGACGGGAAGAAGGTCGGCGAAACGTACTACTGGTGATGCCCCGCGTTAACCAACGAACTCCACAATCGCCCCTGATAGCCTTGCACCGGCTATCAGGGCGCTCCCGTTCGCGGAGGTGGCTGGTTGGCCTCTCCGCTTCACTGGCTTCGCTCATGTGGATTTGTGGGTAACGCTCTGATGATGGGGTGATAGCAAACCTTTCTCAGCTGCAGCTGACCAGGTAGAGAAAATACTGTCATTTCTGCGTTGGCCATCGCGCCGGCGCCGCCACTTTTGATAGCGAATGCAACGATGAATTTTCACTTACTCCATGCCATAGCCTTTATGACTGTGTTGCTGTTTTTCACCTGGTTGTCCTGGCGGCGCAGAACGCGGCGGCATCGCCGCAAGATCCGCCAGGCTGGCCGGGTATTGGCGAAACTCAGCGAGATATCGCATCCAGGGCAGCGCCTGGCGTATCTGCGAAAGATTGACCCGTATACGTTTGAGGAATTGTTACTCGAAGTCTTTGAACGGCGTGGCTTCAAGATCCAGCGCAATAAACGCTACTCCGGTGATGGCGGTATTGACGGCAAAGTTTGGCACGATGGCGAGCTCTATTTCATCCAGGCCAAGCGTTATAGCAATCAAATCAATAAGCGCCATGTAGAGAACTTTATCGAGCTGATCGAGGTGTTTCAGTGCAGGGGTATTTTCTGCCACACAGGACGAACGTCGAGCGGTTCTAAAAGTCTTGTTAACAACCACCCTAAAATCTTGATGCTCTCCGGTAGCCGATTGCTGGATTTCATCGATTTAGATATCCCCTTTTCGATTACTTAAGTGAGGTCGTTATGGAACTGGATCGCCAAATGCTTAAAAGGTTGAACCGTCAATCCGAAGCAAACGTTAGATTAGGTCGAAGCGGTTTTGAATTAATTCGCTATTTGGTTAGAAACGAATTGGGGTTAGATATTACAACCGTTAATAAGGCGGTTCTGATCGTATCAGAAGCCCTTCATAACCTCCCGTCTGCGGGGAATGATATCACTGCTGGTTTAACAGTGAAAAGGGTGCGCAGTGCAGTTGTTGATTTATCAAAATTCCTGCCACGGGAAAATATTAACGGTTTGAATGCCAGTTTTCAGGCGTTTGAGCTGGAGTGTATGAAATCATTGTTTTTGAGATGCATTAGTGAGCATGTTGTCAGTCTCGATGAGCGAATGTGGAATCAATTCATTCAGAAATCAATGACGGGGAAAACAGTCTCCTTTGGCATCGATACGAAAACGGGGGAGATAGTTGATCCAGAAGACTTGCGGCAAGAAATCGATTCTCAGTCTCGTGTTGAGCTAGTCGAAAAGAATCTTATGGATTCCCGTGAGCCGGACTTTTATGCCGATGAGTTGAAAAAGGGTGCTGACCAGATAGGCGAGATCGACGGCTCCCCTATCTGGTTTCATACATCGGGATACTACTTTTATTGGGGTTCAGAATCGGAGAGTTTTCTGGAAAGTTGGCTAACGTTCCCTGTGTGTCCCTATAAATTTACTTTTAGATAAACATCATCATTGTTTGAGGTGTTACATGCAATATGAAAACATTAACTTTAACGGAAAGTGTTATGTGCATTTGTTGATAGGTGAATATGGAGAGGTGGGAGGGATGGCTTTCACCGATAAAGATTCTCTTTCAATTCTCGCTGGTCTTTTCAAAAACTCTCATGATTTCCAGTCAATATTTAATGATCGCGACATTTCTTATCTTACAGGGTTTGTTGACCCAGGGGATAAGGTATTCCAGAAGTTTATGCTGGACAACGTAAAGATCACCAGGGAGCGGGATGAGGAACTTTACGCGATCGACGGGTTTTACCATCAGTCGAGTGATTTTTGGGACGTGTGGGAAGATAACGATATTGAAGAAGTAAGAGTTTCATTCCCTGTCATTTAAACGATTATACTCTAGGAATAACAAATGAGACTTTTTATTGCAGAAAAACCAGCTGTAGCTAAAGACATTGCCGCCGCCCTGGGCGGCGGTAGCCACAAAGGCGCATATATTGATTGCGGTAACGATAAAGTGTCCTGGTTGTTCGGTCATGTTTTACAAACGGTGCAGCCGGAAGTGTATAACCCGGCGTATAAACAATGGAACAAAGAGGATTTACCTTTAAAACTATATCCCCCTCAATATGAAATTGCGCCGGATAAGGTTGAGCATGTAACCAAAGTGCTCGACTTGATTAAACAAGCGGATGTCATTGTTCACGCTGGCGACCCGGACGACGAAGGGCAATTATTGGTTGATGAGCTGTTGATTTATAGCGGCTGCGATAAGCCGGTAAAGCGCGTGTTGATTAACGACAACACCGATAAAGGCGTTAAAAAAGCGTTGGCTGATTTGCGTGACAACAAAGAGTTTCACGGTGATTACCTCAAGGCGCTTTCCCGCAGCGTCGGGGATGAGATTTACGGGTTAAGTTCAACCCGTGCATACAGTATTGAGGCGCAATCCCAGGGTTATCGTGGTGTGCTGTCGGTTGGTCGTGTCCAAACGCCAACCCTGGGGCTCATCGTTCGGCGCTGGCGTGCTAATAAGGCGCACAGTAAGTCCTATTACTACATGCTCGATGGCTCGTTTACATTCGGTGCCGGTAGCCTGACTGCGCGTCTGCAATTCCCGGAAGACGCCCCGGTTGATGAAAAAGGGCATGTACTCCAGAAAAGCTATGTGGACGAGCTGGCCGCAGCGGTGAACGGTAAAGCGGCGCGCGTCGTTGACGCTTCGGTTAAGGACAAAGAAATCGCACCAAAGCTGCCATTTAATCTGAGCAAGCTACAACAGCAAATGAACCGCGATCACGGTATGTCTGCCGCTCGAACGCTTGAAGTCACGCAGGGATTACGTGAGAAATTCAAGGCGATCACCTATAACCGCTCTGATTGCGCCTATTTGTCCGATGAGCAGTTTACCGAAGCCCCGGACGTGGTGGCCGCATTGAAAGCCAGTCCCGCTTTTGCTGATGCTGATGTAGACACCACCCGCAAGAGCAAGGCGTTTAACAGTAGCAAGGTCACAGCACATACGGCGATCATTCCGACTGATAACGTCCCTGACCTGGACAAACTGAGCGTCGATGAGCGGCATGTTTATACGGCCATAGCCAAGCAGTACCTTATTCAATTCATGCCGCCTAAGCGCTTCCAGGAGGCTACAGGGCGCATTGAAGCTAACGGCCATACCTTCACATACCGAGCGATTAAGGACGTGCATCCGGGCTTTGAGGCGTACTTGAAAGAACCGAAAGAAGTGGGAGAGGACGACACGGTTGAAACGGCTTTTGAAACCGTCAGCCAATTGCAGGTCGGCCAGGATGGGAATTGCGATTCAACTACTGTTCAGCAGAAAGAAACCACACCACCAAAACTTTTTGATGAAGCCAGTTTAATCTCGGCGATGACACGCATCGCTGATTTTGTTGATAATCCCGAGATTAAGAAGCTGCTTAAAGAAAAGGACAAGGACAACGATCAGGCGCACGGTTCTATCGGTACTGAGGCAACCCGCGCCACGATTATTGAGACGTTGAAGAAACGCAACTTTATCACTGTTGAAAAAGGGAAGCTGATCCCCACCGACACCGGTTTGGCGCTTTTCGATGCGTTGCCGGAAGTGGCAACGCAGCCTGATATGACCGCACTTTGGTTTGAGCAACAATTGCAGATTGCTGAAGGTGCCTTAACTGTTGATCAGTTCGTAAACGATTTATATGAATTTTTGACTGAGCAACTTAAAGACGTTAATGTAGGCGAAATTAAAGGCGAGAAAAGGGAAGAAGGTAAAATCCCTCGACTCACCGAGAAATGCCCGAACTGCGATAACGAGATCATGGTTCGGCCAAAACTCTTTGCCTGTACGGGATGTGATTTTAAAATCTGGTCAACGGTAGCGCAGAAGAAGTTGACAATAAATCAGGTTGAAACCATTCTTAAGAAAGGAAAATCAAGCGAGATTAAAGGTTTCACCAGTAGTGCGGGTAAAAAGTTCGACGCAATTCTGGTGTTGCAGGATAAAGCCACAGGTAAGCTGGGTTTCGAGTTTTCTAAAAAATCTAAGGGGTAGTGATGAGCGAGAACGACACTTACAGCAAAGTTAGAGGTCTTTTGTCTAACATCCGTTCAGTACGCGCATTTGCGCGTGAAACTGACTTCGATCAGTTAGTCGAAATGCAAGAAAAACTGAACATTGTAATCGACGAACGACGCGAAGATGCTGAGCGTGAAAAGAAAGAACGTGCTGAGCGTGAAACGAAACGCCTGGAACTTCTTCAGCTGATCCAATCAGAAGGTTTTGACCCTAGTGAGCTGTTGGGTATTGAATCATCAGGCAGTTCGAGCAAGAAATCAAAAACCGGCGTAAAACGCGCACCTAAATATCAATATGAGCAAGACGGTGCAATACATTACTGGTCAGGCGTTGGCCGTAAACCGCGACCAATTCAAGATGCCTTGGATCAGGGTAAGTCGTTGGATAGCTTCCTGATCCCAACACAAAATCAGTGATATCTCGATAATATACGCAATGACATATATCCGACGCATCCCGGTGTGTCGGATTTTTTATGGAGTGGATTAGTAGATTGGAGAATATTATATGGTTAGTTTTCTTGTTTTTGTTCTTTACATAATAGCCTTATTCGTATTATGGGGAGTAAGGTTAGGGATCTACTGCTTACTCTCTATTTTCACAATAACTATTGCCTCCTGTGTTCTTGTTTTCGTTATCAAAGGTGCCGACTACCAAAGTGCATTAGATCCGTTATCAAAATACATTAGCTACTATGCTTATCTTCTTTTGGGTATTGGATTTTTTTACTTTTGTAAGAAGTTAGTCAAGTAACCCAATTTACTATCATCCTAGCCACGACCGGTAAACGATCGAGCCTTTTTTTGATATCATTTTTTCGCCTAGCCAACAGCTGCAGCCTGCTTAAATGCTATCACCTCCCTGTTATCCACAAATCCACATGAGCGAAGCCAGTGAAGCGGAGAGGCCAACCAGCCACCTCCGCGAACGGGAGCGCCCTGATAGCCGGCAAGGCTATCAGGGGCGATTGTGGAGTTCGTGGTTAACAGAAAGCCGCTTGGCGGCTATATCCCATAATCCCGGTACCATCGATTTTTGTTTTCGGTGTAAACTATTTATTTGCTTCCTAAAAGGAATTGACGATGCAAATACAACAATTTATTTCTCAGGCAGTCGTTTTATCAGTGCCTATCCTGTTCGTGCTTTACCTAGTCACTATTCTTTATCTAAAGCGTAATACCGCATCATTTTTATATTTCCTTTCCTTCCTTGTATTGGCCGCTATGTCATCAGTCGGTATCTATCATGATCAAGGGTTATGGAGCGGAGATCCGCAGCTAGCTTTAGCGATTGCATATGGTTCAGCACTCGCCGCCGTGTTTATGCTGTTTATTTTTGTGCTGATATATGCCATGAGAGAAAGGAATTAACATGGACGACATTGAAATGTGGATGTATCCGGTGTTTCTGTTTTTAATGCCTTTGGTGTATATTGTATATTTGTAGCTGCAAAGAAAAATTAGCAACAAAAGAAATAACTTTGAACAAGAAAGAAGAAGGCAAGACAAGCATTATCCAATAAAAAGATAGTGTTGCATATGAAAAATGCTCGTCTCGTAGTTAAAGGTGATATTTACCACGGTTCTCTTCCTGGCATAGATATTAACTGTTAAGCTACGGGGTTTCTGCCGTTTACCAGTATGCTAGCTAACGCTGCATCTGTTAAAGTACTCTGTTGGTGTAGTCGATTTATGGCTAAAATTAAATATAAATGACAGTGAGAACGTAATGAAAAGCTTTACTCAAAGTGAATATCCAGAAGAGATGCAAGAGTTATTGGACGGCATAGAGAGAGAGCCTTGGTATCAACATACAAAAATATCATTGGAATGGTTTCTATCATTTATTAAACCCGATGATTGGAATGCTCGCAAGGAAAGGCTCGTAAAATATTTTAAGGAACAAGAGGAACGTACTTATAAGAATCAAGAGCAGACTTTCAAAGGCGCTGAAGATCAAAAAAACCGAATTGCGTTTTATGAAGATTGGGTTGCATGGTATATTTACTTAGTTGAATGCTTACATCAGCGACCACTAGTAAGTGAATTATCGCAATCTGCAAGAGTTTTTCCATTTTTCGCTGCAATCGGAAGACATATTGAAGTTGCCAAAAAAATAGCGGGGATAGATGCGAAGCTATCTGAATTCCTGAATAGCAAAGTGAACCAACCAGATTCAACTTTGTTCGAATTAGTCGTTGCTATTGTGTATGCCCGCAATGGCTATAATGTTGAGTTTATACCTGAAACAGCTTTGAATAAGACTCCTGACTTAAGAGTTACGAAAGGAGAAGAAAGATTCTTTGTTGAATGTAAGCGTTTGGCAAAAATCACTGATTATTCCGAATTAGAGCGTCAGGAGTGGAGAAAACGGTGGTTTAATTTAGTTCCATCTTTAACTAATCATAATAAGTCTATATTTATCGATGTTACCTTTAAAGTCGAGTTAAAAGATACAAGCGAATATGTTTTGGTTAAAGCCTTTAATGCGATCAAGTCTAAGATATCAAAAGGGAAGGTCTTGAGTTTTGAAAACACTGAAATTATTTTAAATATAAAACAGATAGACATAAGAAAAGTAAACGACCATTTTGATAAATTTTACGTAAAATGGAACTCGGGGCAGATGATCTCCCTGCTAGCAGATGGATTTGACAGTAGTGAAAATTATACTCATCTTTGCAAACCCAAAAATCTAGTCCGAGTCGGTGGTGATGAAAATAACGACATTCTTAATATCTTCTGCACGGGATTAAAATCAGGATACTGCGCCAGATGGGAATGTATCGCTGAGGAATCAATTGAAAAAAAAGCGAAAGACATTAAAACTCATTTAAGCAAAGCGATTAGACAAGTTCCTGATAACGAACCTACTGTTGTTCATATTTCCTATGAAACCTTACATGGGCCTTTTATCGAGTTTAAAAGAGCTGAAAAGATAGCGGAAAGCATAGGTGGTTTTGATTGTGGCAGTAAGGATATAAGGGCTATTTACTGCCATGCAATTCAACCTTCGATAAGCGAAGAAGATTGGGAAATAGCTGAAACAACAATTCGTTTTGGAAAGAATGGCTATAAACCTACAAATATCCTGTCACATGATCTGCTACTTGATGAAGAAGGGACTATAATTTCAGCAGACACTCATTGGAATGAAGATTTCAAAGCTAGGTTAAAAATGTAGGTTTATTTAATGAACGATAAAAGCCTCACGGAGTGAGGCTTTTATCGTTCATGTAATCTATTATTATCGCTAATTACCAGCTTTGATAAAGCTAGAGTGATAAAATAATCCTCACTTCTTTAGGAATGTTTCAGCTAAAATTGTATGGCTGAACTACAACTGATTGATAGTATTTTGCTAGAACGTTATTTTCGGACTCGATAGTAAGATGCTTTTCTCGGTCAGAGTTAACGACCAAACATAGTCTTATATTTTGTTCTTCCGATTTTTTTTACATTTTCTATGATTTTTGCAAAAGCAATTTCTGCGGTTGAATGTGCATGGCAAATGATGGTACGATTATATGTTTTTGGGAGTGGGGTTTCAACATCACGGATAACCGAAAGTCCAGCACCGAAATAGCCATCGTCGCCAAGACTGATATGACCCGTCATAAACTTATTATTTTCTAGATAGAACTCAAAATTTTGAAACCAAGGGTATTTATCAACCTCTGTCATTTTAATCTCCTTTTCAATGTCTGAATGGATCTCCTACTAACAATCTCGATTATATGCCATTTTTAACGGTATTCAAATTCGATGCCTGGCTAAACAAGTACTATCAATTATCATTGGCCGGCGCGTTCTGCAGGACGACCAACGCCTACCATTTTCACGTTGTCGGTTCTCTCCGGGCGATCTCTTTTGATAGTGCCGCGCCGATTGGGCTTTACCGGCAAAGAGCCCAATCACTCCCCTCCCCTGGCCTTACGCGTTATAATCCCTGTGGTATCAAGTGCCTGCACACCGCTGATACTGCCGGGCAACGGCGACGGGCGTCCCGTTGGCCCGGCTTCCCTTCTGGCTGTATTGGGTTTTTCTGACGTATACCCGAAAACTCCCCAAATACTATTCTGACCGATCCCCGAATTTTTCCCATCGCCCTACTCCCGTCCTTCTGCCACAATTAACCCACACCAGCGACCGGCTATCGATTTTGATGACCGGGTGATGCAATAGTGACCAGATTGCGGAGATTGAAAAATTGAGTCTTCTACCCCCCGCCGTTTTGCAGAATTCGCGTAGCGCAATCACCCCGATGTGGGGGTTTGAGCACGCCGTTCGCTTACGCGAAGTGGCGATCGCCGCCGGTCTGGATCTGCCGCTCTATCTGCTCGCCCCGGAAGTGGCCGTTCTGCTTTCCTATCTTCCCGACATGCATCAGCGGCTTTTCTTTGAGACGTTGTGGAACACCGGCGCACGTCCGAACGAAGCCGCTGCGCTGACCCCGAACGATTTTTTCTTCCACGATCAGCTGATGCCCTTTGTTCGCTTGCGCACACTCAAGCAGCGCCAGGCACCCCGGCGGCGTGTTGGCCGCCCTTCCCTGGAAAGCCAGAAAGAGGAAGAGAAGCTTCCACCGCTGCGCGCGGTGCCGTTGCCGGATGTGGCCTATGTCCGGCGGGTGCAGGAGTATATTGCGACGTTCAAGCTGATGACGCGGCGAGCAACGACGATCTGGGGATTCAAGAGCAGTGAAACCCCGCGTAACTGGTTAAAGGCGGCTGTTGGCCGTGCTGAGCGTGACGGGGTAACGTTCTCGGTGCGCCCTATCGTGCCGAAGACATTCCGGCACAGCTACGCGGTGCATCTGTTGCTGAACGGCGTTCACATCAAGAAAGTGCAGGCGCTGATGGGACACCAGCGTATCGAGAGTACGGAAGTCTATACCAAGATATTTGCCCTGGATGTGACGCGCGACCTGGGGTTGACGTTCTCGATGCAGCCGGAAGACGCGATCGCGCTGATGAGTCACAAGGATATATCAGAGATATTACCTAGGTGATTTATCGGATATATTTAAACATAAATATATCCGATATATATTTAATGGTGCTTGTCAGATATATCCCGTAAAAGATATGTCTGATATATCCCTAAGCGTTACCGCCTGAGGCATGATGAAGGTATAAGCGAGATAAAACCTCAAGAGCCGCGTCAAGCTCCATCGGTTGTTTGGATGGATTATGCAGGATATGGGTGTGAATGGTGTCAAATCGGTGTTTGTAGGCGGCCAGGCGTGGGTTCCCGTCTGCGACGCGTTTAGCCATATCGAGGGTTTCCGGCGTCCCGCTTGGTATGGACGTCTTCACGATGGCTGCACATTTGACCTCTTGCCTGGTGCCGTTCTTGACGGTATACAAGATCGCCATGTGGTGCTTCAGTGCGTTCATCTGCCACGGATCTTGATTGTGAAATTCGTAGTCCAGCTCCCCGTTCGAGCCGTATTCCACTGAGTAAAGCCCCATGAAGTCCAGGTTTGAGATAGCGTGCGACATGAGTGCATCGCCGCCAGCGGCTTTGAGCGTATGCAGGATATAGCCGGTGAAGATTTCAATGGCGGCATCAGGAATAGCGAAGCTGACACGCTGGCCGTCTATGCGTGCGATGTCCAGAGTGATAAACCCCTCTCCGGGTAACGTTGAAATCGACACTACCCCTTTCTGGGCGTCGGGTGTGCTAAGTTCCTTGTCGGTGAACGTCATGGCCTGCTGGCGATACCGGGCTTGCTCTTGATCGGTTTCCTGGGTGGTCTGTGCCGTGTTAAAGGTGCCGCTTTCTTGCATCAAGCCCAGTTTGGTTTGCAGGGTAAACAACAGACCTTTAAGTTTCGGGAATGCAAAGTACAACACCTCATCCCTTCCATCTTCGAGACGCACTTTTGTTGCCAGCGCCAGGAATTGCCCTTCACTCTTGATAGCGCCAGTGATTAACCCAATCACTCTGTTTTCCATGCTCTTTTCCTTATCGGTTAGCGTTGCCCAATGGTAGCACCTGGGGGAGCAAAAATGCAGCAACTGTTAAGATAAGTAAAAGATATATCTGATATATCAATATATCCGATATATCACTAGAAAGGGAGTTCATGCTGATGAACAAAATCCCCTTCCTTCTCGTGAAGTACCCGCATGTAGTGCTGCTGGGAAAGAAATGTCAGCCCTTCCATGACTGTGATCGGTTTTTCGAGCTCAAACCAAAACAGCTCAGGCCATACCCGCCCCATCCAGAACAGGCCGTCGAGGCGTTGAAAGAAAATTAAAGCACCGGGTTCTATACGTTCCAGAAACGCGCCCAGGTAGACAACCTGGATCATCTCATCGCAGTGCCGGAAGAAGTTGATGCCGGTCGTTTGAAAAGGGTTGTAGCCGTCTTTCATGATAATGATAACCACTGTATGCATGTACAGCTTAATCATAGCACAAGCTCATAAAGACAGAACAACCTTAGAGATGAGATATATCCGACATGTATCGGATATATCCCTGAATTGCGATCGGTGTACCCAAAATAACAAAACCCACCTTGAGGTGGGTTTCGCCAGAGCGTTCTCTGGTATTCAGAATCGCCTTTACCGGACTTGGCCTGACCAACGGAAGTTGGTAGCGGGATGACAGGGTAAATCTGTCTGCTTCATCCAGCTGAGTAAGCTCAGCTCCAATAGAATAACGCAAATCAAAATGTAGTCAAATGGATAGGTTAGAGGGCATTACATAATAAAATGCCCCTTTAAAGCTATCAAATCAACTCGCTGCAGCGCTTCAATGCACACAATAATGATAGTAAATTAACACCAAGCCCAGGGCGAAATCTTCAATAATGATAGTAAAATGTATTGTACAATACATCCTACTGTGTCATTATCTGTATTGTACAATACAAAAAAGGACGCATCGATGGAGAGAGCTAGCCGCGCTACGGAACGTGCGTATGCTGAACTGCAACAGGCGTATGACTTCTACAACCAACGGTTGTTTGACGGCCAGCTGCCGGATTGCCTCATCACGTTCCAGCGAGGGAAGAACACGATGGGCTATTTCAGCCGTAACCGGTTTGTGTCACCGGCGGACGGTACACAGATAGATGAGATTGCCCTCAACCCAGAGTATTTCCCGGTCTACCCGCTGATCGAGGTCATGCAAACGTTAGTACATGAGCAGTGCCACATGTGGCAGTTCCATTTTGGCAACCCGTCGAGAAAGGGTTATCACAATGCGCAGTGGGCGGCAAAAATGGAGCTGGTCGGCCTTATGCCGTCCTCAACCGGCCAGCCTGGGGGGAATAAAGTCGGGCAATCGATGAACGACTACCCCATCCCCGGCGGCCGCTTCATGAAAGAAACGCTGGAGCTGTTTCGCTCCGGTTTTGCGCTCAGCTGGTTTGATCGGTTCCCGGTTAAGGTCGAACAGCCCAAAGACCTAACGCCGATTATTGAGCAGTGGCGAGAAACGCTGGCGCAGGCTGTTCAAGATCACCCCGTTGCAGACGGACAAGCCGGAGTTGAGCGTCTCTTAACGTTGGCGTTGGTGCCGTCAGTGCAGAGTCATGATGAAGAGAATGGGGGCGAGGTCGCGGGTGTCGTTCTGCAACCCAAGCCAAAGACGCGACACAAGCACGTCTGCCCGGAATGTGGGGCGGCGGCTTGGGGCAAGCCTGGGCTAAACCTCTTGTGCGGTGATTGTAATATCGCATTCATCGACGTCGATCAGTAGATTTGCTATCAAAAGTGGCGGCGCCGGCGCGATTGACAACGAAATAATGACGGCAATATCGCCACCCGGAACCAGGCGACGACCGCCAGAATACTATCAAAGGAGATTAAGATGGGGACATTAACGATCAGGACACAGCCAGAACATGATACAGCCCTAGAGGCAGTTGGGAAGCGGCTAGGGGAGAAGACCGCTTCGCAGACACTGCTCAAGTCATTGATGACGTATGAGCGCCACAGTGACGAGATTGAGCGTCTTAGGCGTGAGCTAAGTGCTATGAAATGGGAGCGCGACGAGTTACGCCGAAAGATAGATGACTACAAACGAGCCCATAGCAGCCTGATGGATCTATAAGTGATAGTAGGGGGCAATGCCCCCTTATCTGCAATCTATTTTAGTTACATCATTCATGTGTATTTTACCATCACCACCTAACCCCCTCTGATGCCATCACTTACGCGAGCTTATCAATGACAAGGGGCTCAACCTCAGAGCCTGCTGGTAGCACCTGACCTGAAACAGATTTCTTCGCACCGTAAGTGAAGCACAAGCTAACCCCGTAGTGAATATATTGAAGATATATTATTGATAATATATCTGACATATTGTCATTGACATATATCTGATAAATGCTAACCTGCATATGTCGAATATATTACTAACGAGTGAGGTCATGATGATTGTTCTGATTGGTAGTCACAAAGGCGGCGTAGGGAAATCAACAAAAGCGGCCAATATTGCCGTAGCGGTTCGTCATATGACGAAGAAAACTATCGCTATGGTGGGCTCCGATAAGCTGGGATGCCTGAAAAGCTGGTATGCACGTCGCCAGGAAGCAGGTTTGCCATCCTTCACGTTCGTAGAAGCATATGGGGATCTGCGTAAAGAGCTCACAGAGCTGAACAAGCGCTACGATATCGTCCTGGTTGATACTGCCGGTCACGATAGCCAGGAATTCCGCTCAGCGCTCACTGTGAGCGATATTTTACTCTCGCCGGTAAAGCCGTCCTCGCAATCGGAGATCGACTCTATCGCAGCCCTCACGGAAACCGTCAGAACGGCGCAGGAAAAGCACAACCCTTCGTTGAAAGCACACCTGGTCTTTAACCGTTGTTCGACGCGCAGCGGGAATACAGACGCTACCGATTTAGCTAATATGCTTAAGAGCGATGAGTATTGGTTACAGCCGACAAAACAGCGTATCGGCGAGCGCACCGTGTACGTCAAAACCTTTAACGCAGGGCAGGGCGTACATGAAGCAAAAGACGGCCAAGCTAAGGGTGAGATTGAATTGCTGTGCCATGAGGTCGGGATATTTTAATACAGGGGGCGATATATGGAACGTTTAGCCTTTATTCTGTTAGATATGTTTTTCATTGTTTGTGCAGCTATTTTTGGGGTGTTTGGGTACCAGCAGATTCAAGAACGAATTGTGGATATAGATTACTTGGGAGGCATGTTCATTGTCGCCAGTATCGTCTTTTTCATCGCCTCACTAAAAAAGAAATAGGTTACGATTATGTCAACAAAACCAAAAGTACAATTACCAATGCGTAAGCTGGCCTCAGAATCCGAGGCAGTAGATAAGAATGAGCAGGTAACATCGTTTATCAGAGAAGGGGACAAGCGCCCTGAGACGCGTAAGAAAGTTAAACCAACGCTGTTTACATTGACCGAGGAAGAAAAGGATTTCGTTGAAAACACCGCCAAAAGAACAGGTGCAACAAAAACCAACGTAATTCGGGCGGCGTTAAAAACCCTGGCTAAGTTAGATGATAACGATCTGCTGATGCTGTTAGGGGAAATCAGCCTGAGAAGTCCTGGGCGTTGGAATTGACAGAGAGAAGGGGGTTACATGGACTTAGTAAACCACATAATCGAAGTGATTAAAGAAACATCATGGCCTGCAATGCTGTTTTATGTTGCGTACATATCGTTCGTTATTATTTTTGCGATTTTATTCATTGGTAAGGGTATACCAGCTATATGTAAATGGATGATAGGAAAGTAAAGCCCCGAAAGGGGCACTACAATTATTCATGGAAAATGTTACCGTCGAGTTCATGGTAAAATCGCTCTAGTTCTGCTATCCGTAATATCTCTTGTTTTTCGACAGAATCTGATATTAATTGATGCATTTTTTCAAGAAAATTTTGATGTCAAAAACAAAACCATTCAAATCATCATAACTTATATTTATAACATCACCATCGATCGTCTTTCCATCTCGATGAACTATATCATGGCGCAGCGAAATGATTTTGGTGATATTTTCAATATTGATGTGAGTCGGTTTCTCAATGCCAAGTATTGACGAATACAAAGCAATTACTTTTGGAATGTTATGATAAAGAACTTTTGACAAGTATATAATGACTGCCTTTTCAATCTCTGATTTATCCTGGTAATCGTAAGCTTCAAGAAGTGATACAGTCGATTTTTGAAGCTCTGAAATATTAGCCAAGGCGTTTCTAATATAGAATCCAGAAGTCAAAACCAATGATTTCAACATTTCACTTAAGCAGGCTTCAAGGACGGTAACTGAGTATGAAAATTGCATTTTAACCAAAAAATCAGCACTGTCAAAATCCTTCAAAGAGAGTAGATAATCAAGTGTACGGGCATAGTTGGAAAATATATCAAGATGTGGATTTTTCTTTAACCACTCTATTTCTTTTGCTTGATCTTGAAGTTCACGCATATGTTCATAGGAAGAATCATTGTAAACATCTTCCCAAAAGTCATCTTCTTTATTACTCATAAGTGTACTACTCCATAAAATCAATTTTATAAGCATCTGAAATGTTTTTTAAAGCAAAATACTTTATACGTACACTATCAAAAAGTGTAGTTAAAAATGATACTCTATCCTCTTTAAAAAAACCATTCTCTTGAAAATCAATAACTGCAACGGTATAATTTCTATTCAAATCATAAACAGCAAAATCCAGAGTATGACTCAGGATTTTCTTTACATCATCGTAAAATTTATCAGTTCCAGATTCAGCCGTTGGCTTTACAACTTCAGCGAGCTTAATCTTGCTTAAAATTACCGTTCCTGGGGGGCAAAGCTGCACCAGGTTAACATAGAATTCTTTCTCTGCATCAGTTAGTGGGTTGCGCTGTTGGTAATCCATTTTCATATCCTTTTGTTGCGTAGCAACTCCGAGAGCCACCGGCAGGGTTGGCAAAGTGTAAACGGATGACGGAATGAAATGACGTCAAACGGGAACACTTTGCCTATCTTGCATCGCATCGTTCTTTAAACATGCACGTACAGAGCTGTCATCAAACCCCGTTCTTCCAGGGATAGAGGCCACGAATAGGCAACGGCTTTGAGCTAAATCAGCCACATAAAAACTGAGAGATACGCTCATAGTTCCTCACTACTCACACTTTTGTGATCGCTGGTTCCTTTCGTATCGTTAACACGAAACAGCCGTAAAAAGGGTTGATATCGAATCATCAAAAAATTGAGTCCCAAACCCGATTGCGCGATGATAACAAGCCCGATGCAAAAGAGCAGGGTAAAATCATTCCCTTTATAAAAATGATGCTCATAAGTTGTGTAGTAGAGGATCAGCCCAAGAACTACCGTCAGAAACGTGAGAACCTTTCTAAAAAAATACAGGAGGTTTATCACGAAGAGAACGGCGGTTGTCATTGCAAAAGCGACACAAAGCCGAGAGTAGAACCACACAGAGGCTAACCAGGAAAAGAGCGTATTTTTTGCTGCCGATCGTTTTCGTTCGTTCCTGGCATGTTTAACAGCCGATTTAAACCGCTGTCGGTCTTTGCCTTGCGGGAACTGATAGATATTAGACATACATTCTCCTTAACCTCTAAACCCCGGCGGGATCTGAGTATCCGGTTCGGAAATTTCATTAATGTCACGTTTTGTATGTTGACGTTTAGATTTTACTTCTTCTTTGGTTACAGCCTCTACCACCTCATCCGAAAAATCTTCCTCAGCTTCACTGTCTTTGCTGACGGAGTAAGTAAAACGGAGTTTAGATGCTTTTCGAGCCACTTTCTCAATTACTTCATATTTTAATTGTTGGATCTCAGTCATCTTGTTAATCATGTCTACATTTTTCTTTATAAAGTCACGATTAAATATTTTAAACTCAGGATATGAGTACACTTTCTCCCCATCAATCATTTTATATAGATTCATCTCATCTTTTAGTTCATCAACGGATATGTCAAAATAGTTTATCTTACCAGCGCTAATGTTTTTTCTTATCAATTGGTAAAGGGCGCTTGCGTTCGACTCCGTTAATCTTACTGTTGATAGAAGCACTTGGGTAGTATAGTTATCTTTTAACCTACAGATATAAGGTTCAACATGACGAGAGAAACTAAGCTCTATGGTTGATTCACTGTCTGCATAATCACAATATTCAGTCAAATTTAAAGAGCGTATAGTATCAACCGGAGATTTTTTCCCTTTCTTTGGTAGCAAGGGATCACCAGCTCTCGCGAAAGGCTCCAAAAGCTGACTTTTGGGAATACTGATTATACTAGTCTGAAGTTCATTAGCACCTTCTTTCAGTTGCTTATAAGCCACAGAGATATCTACATCAGCAACAAGAGAATATTCTTTAGCCGATATCCGAAATGTTTGGCCTTGTTCCAACATTTTTTTTGAATCAAGCTGAGCAATCGCCATAAAAAGAATTCGTCGAGCAGATAAAGGCAACATTGAAAATGTTGTGTTTATTTCATTACGATGCCGAATTTTAGTCTTTGGTGTTACGTTAGCTAATTTCATGACAACAAACTCCTGCTTGATCATCCGTTAGCTAAAACACTACATCAGAAGTGAGAACGTGTAAAGTTAAATTCTCACCCAAAGGTGAACTATCAAACTTACATGAGTTCACCTTTCATGCGGTATAGGGTGAGCTGATATGCATTCTAACGGCATATCGGCTCACCTTTCGGCTTATTCCTTTGACTGGACGCGGCATAGCGGCTCACCTTTAGATAAAAACATTATAAATCAAACTCATAGCCAATATGACACATTGATATATATGCAAATCTAGCACACTTAAATATCCACCCCCTCTGTCAGACGGCATAGCGGCTCACCTTTTGCGGCATACCAGCTCACCTTTAACGGCATAGCGGCTCACCCATGCGGCATAACGACTCACCCTTAACGGCATAGCGGCTCACCTTTAACGGCATAGCGGCTCACCTTTAACGGCATACCAGATCACCTTTTGCGGCATATAAGCTCACCTTTGCAGCTTTTAAAAGGTAAAATACAGGAAAAAAAAATCAGGATTACAAGGAACTAGCGATGTTAAAAAAATGTTACCTAAGTCTATTAAGTTAAGATCAAGTTTAAGTAAGTTTTGAATTAAGTCTTTTAATAAGTAAAAAAAGATCAGTAATACAAAACCCTGTGGATAACCCGTAGCCACAAAACCTACGGTCTGACCTCCTGATCGCCCCAATATGCTAAGGTGTGAGCGTGCTCTCATAACGTCCGGTAGCTATTCCGCTTCCTCGTTTTGACAGACTCCGGCGGCGCTCTGCTTGCCTACGCTAGTCAAAACTGCGGCGAGCGGTGGGGAAGATCCTAAAAGGATCCTTTTGACTCTCTCTGTGAAGCTCTCAGAGGCGCTATACGACATTCTGTAATGCAACCCCTTCGCCAAACCGTCCAAAACGCTCAAAAGCCCGCTGAGAGCGTTTGAGCATTATCAGCATTGTCGCTTTGCTTTTGCTGACCGGTCGCATAGGCTTACTGGTCGCCGAGCCTCCAGGTAGTTCGGCTGTACTTGTTTACATTGCAAGGATAATTATTAATGGCTGGAATCAATAACATACAGATGCATCGCATTGAGATGAGCATACTGTCACAGTGCGAGTTGTTGGACTTTGCGATCCTGGAAGCGATCAGCGCCGGTGATGTCGACTACTACGAGCAAACTCAGGAACAGACGATAATTGCCGATGAGCGGTTGTCTGAAAAAAATGCGTTAACTGATTTAGTCGAGTTTTGTAAAAGCCACTATGACCGTGATTTAGGGTTTCAATCAAAAATGGATGATGGCATTGATTGCTTTTATACCTGTTCAGTCCCTGCCGATAAATTTATTTCGTTTGCTCAAGTTTATCCTTCCTTCTCTGAATTCCTCGATAAAATTAAAGGGGAAAAAATAGATTTTATTGAGGTTAGCTTTCCAGAGAAAACAAAGAAAATTGTTCTTGAACAATTTGACTATGATGAAGATTCACAAGCAACCATTTTTATGGAAAAGTTCAACGATAAAGAAGGGGGGAAGTTTTTAATTTACGCCCATTCAAAATACGGTTCAAATATAACAAAAATAACATACATGCTAGAACGCCTTTATGATTGCCAAATCGAAACGGCAGCTAAAACCAGCGCCGTCAAATTAATCTGCCAGCGACTGAAAGAAGATATAAAAGATAAAGTTGGTGTTAAATATATTAATGAATTAATGGAACCGTTTGAAGATGAGTTCCACAGCTAGAACACATTGAAAGGTGCTTTTAATGGTGCTAATATTGGTGTTCTAACTTGATGTAAAGGAGGGGAG
>OFEI01000034.1_pt1 | contig 38821 bp, 41 predicted proteins | sample 1521041 | NCBI WGS metagenome assembly OFEI01 (sample SAMN05335687, study PRJEB24111) | insect metagenome | biome: ENVO:00009004; isolation source: gut from larvae fed green and black olives | host: Bactrocera oleae | place: Israel | collected 2011-11
AGAATGTATTTCGACATTCCCCGCTCATATTGAAAACCCTGTCGCTGGACTCGGGACTGAAGAAATTACAGCAAAGGTATAACGATATGATTTTGGTTTACTAAATTTTCTGGGGATCCCTCAGGGGGTTGCTCCCCGCTTGGGATACTAATGGATCGAGGAATTGCTTAGCGGTACATCGTTGCGAATATTGGCAACGTCGACCGCATCGTAGAGATAATGACTACCGCAATAGTCGCAATGCATATCGATTTTTCCATCTTCGGCCAAAATGGTATCAATTTCTTCGACAGAGACGGTTTTAAGTACTTCACCACAACGTTGTCGAGAACAACTGCACTTGAACTGGACGGGCTGCGGGTCGTAAACGGTGACTTCTTCTTGATGGAAGAGACGCCATAAAACGTCTGTCGCTGGTAGGGTAATAAGCTCTTCTTCCGTGACGGTCGTGGCAAGCGTGGAGAGGTGGGTGAGGGCCTCGTTATCTTTATCCTCACTCGGTAACACTTGGAGCAAGATCCCTGCAGCACCTTGAAGATTATTACGGATAATTAATCGAGTCGGAAGTTGTTCTGAACGTAAAAAGTATTCTTCAATACATTCCGCGAACGTTGGTTTTTCTAACGCAACGATACCCTGATAACGTTCGCCTTTGGCTGGCGTAATAGTAATAACCAAGTAGCCTTCGCCAAGCATTTCAGCTAGCGTTGCTTCTTCTGCAATATCAGCGCGTACGCGTGCAACACCACGTAATTCTTGCTTATCATTACCATTGATAACCGCCATCGCTAAAGGACCATCACCCTGTAGTTGTACAGTAATATCCCCTTCAAATTTTAGCGTAGCAGTCATCAAACTTGTCGTGACCAACATCTCTGCCATGAGGTTTCTAACAGCAATGGGGTAGTCATGGCCTTCAACGATAGCTTGCAGGGTATGGCTGACATTCACCAGTTCACCACGTACGGCGGCATCAGCAAATAAATAACGATGAAGTTGATCTTGAACGGACATTATTTTCTCTTTAGGGCGTGGTTAATCGCCCGTTATCTTAAATTTAATCAAATCACGGCGCTCTTTTTTATCAGGGCGACGGTCAGGATGAGGCATAGTGAGAGCATTCATCTTACGAGCCAGCGCGATAGCTTCACGTTTGGTAACGCTCTCTTCAGTCTCCTGGTAGAGGAGCTGCGCCTCGTTAGCGCTACGCCGATGTTCACTTAGCGCGACGACGACGACAGTGCGTAGGTCGTTACCCTGCCTAACTTGCAGTGAGGCACCGACCTCTACCCATTTACTGGGCTTACTTCGTTGGCCATTGTAATGAACCTTTCCTCCCTCGATCATCTCTCTGGCTAGGGCGCGCGTCTTATAAAAGCGTGCCGCCCAGAGCCATTTGTCGAGTCTAACTTTATCGAGTGATGAGTGCGTCTGGATCGTTTGCATGTGTGCCTCCTAGAGACAAACTAGCACAAGCTTAGCAGTAAGACTTAACCTTAACCATCATTCTTTAGATGGGAAAGCAGAAGAGGAGAGGCATTCGCGATAGCGGTGTTGTAGTCATCTTGAATACGAGCATAACGGATAAAGTCTCGACGTAAGCGATGAATACCTAGTAGCGTATTGACTACAATGAGAACCACTAGACATGCTAGAAATAACGTAGTGATGATATATCGCCACAGGGCATTAGAATTAGGTTCCTGATGCACAACGACATGAATCGTGCCCTGACTGTCGTTTTGTAACGATGTAATAATTCCTGACAAGGTGAAAGGGGTATTCAGTAACTGTGTAGAGATCCGTTGCAATTCTTTCCACTGCGTTGCTGGCGCTAAATCAAAAAGCGACGTTTCGGGCTGCTCTTGGTCGACGAGGAGTTTTCCCTGTCCATTGATAAATAGATAACCCGCCTTTGGTAAATGACTGAGCGATTCAATCGTTTTACGCGTTTCGTTACTCATGAAAGTCAGCGTCGCCGCATCGACGAGGCTAGTAAGATTTTGTGCGCTATTAGGTCGTAATAAAACGTTTAACCCATCTAGCTTTCCAGACTTTGCCTGGTCAACTAAGTGCGGCCAGTCTTTGGCATTCTCCAAATTAACTAAGGCGCTTTTTAAGCGGAGGCAATCTTCATTAGCAGAGCAAAGCTGAGCGGTTTTCAGCACAATATCGGCGAAATTATTGAGTAAAATCATCCCTGATTTCTGGATGGCAGAGGCGAGCTGCGGATTTATCCCTTTAAGATCGTTATTCTCTGGCGCGAGCTGTTGTGATGTTGTTGCCAGTAAAGCCTGCGTTTGCGCAATAATAAGTGAAGGAGGTAAGGTGCTGGCGTGATTTTTATTCCAATAGATAGTGGAACAGTCAAAAGGTAGAAAATCGTAGGTGCGATTACTTTGATAGGTATGCGGGACTATACATCTTCCCGTACCTTTAATATTAATCACATCACCGACATGTAGCGTATGTTGTGTCAATTGCTCCACATTGCTAACTGTTACGTGCTGTTCTCCTTGTAAGCGAGCCAAGGCAATATTAAAGGAGATACCAGTAGGCAGCCAACTCGTCGTCATAATCAGAATAACTAATGATCCAGCAGCCAAGGTCAAATTATGACGCCAATTCTGCAGGGGAAAGCGTTTAACTTCATTAGTGAGCGAAAGCAACGCACCGTGCTTTACAACGCGGTTTTGCCCGTCCACCTCGATAATTGTTTCTTTGCCAATGTCCTGTTGGATATAGGGATACCAATGTTCAGGATAATATAAGTCGATAATACCTAGAGAGAGGCTTTGTTGTTTGGGATTAGCTTCGCCGAACAGGCCCCAAGGTTTTAATAATCCCCGCATCGTTCTAATTTCTTGTAAATGACTTCGTGGAGGGCGGCGATACATAAACCAGAGGCAGGGTAAAATAATGAGTACGCTAATCAGTAGAATCCACGGCATTAATTTTAATGGCGTAAGGAGACTACAAAAGATCAGCAGTAATGCACAACAAAGAATCAACGCCTCACTAATATTCTTCTCGTGGCTCAACGTATATTCTTCAAAACTTTGTCGGCGAACGTCTACGATAGTCACGCGCTCGCTGGTTTCTTTACGAATCGAGGTATCTGTTGCCGTAGAAAATGTCGCTGGCGGAGCAGTATTCTCAATATCATCGAGTAATCGGTGACCGTTTAAGCCGATAATTAATGGTAATTGGTTGGTATAGACTAATTCAATAGTATTGTCTGCGGCAATGAAGGGTTGCCCGTTTGGAGGAAGCTGAACCTCAAGGGCATCAAGATAGTAACGATTACGCTCTGGAACACTCGCCGACAAGCTATAATGCGTGATGGAGTGATTGATTATATAGACGGATTTATCACGTAAAGTACACACATTACGTGACCGATTAGTTTTATATAATAAGCGATGAACAAAACTCGTCGGTGAAGGAGAGCGTTGTTGTAGATAGTGACGGCAGAGCCTACCCTCGTCTTCAGTAAGCTGACGTTGAGCGATGGTATTCAGTTCTTGATGTTGGGCACGTAGATGTTTTTGGGGTAGCAGTATCTTTGTCCAGACAAAAAGTATGCAGAACAGTAGAACCAGCAATAGAAAAATAAAAACACTCATGCGTTACCCAGAGCAAATAAGTGGTCAGCCTTATGGCCAGTGAAGTATCGAGTTCAATGTGACTAGTTCGGAAGAACAATGAGTAAAATAGTCGGCGTTATCCTGCGTCAATTTAGTGTGGTGCACAAGAATAATAAATCAGGATAATCTTATTATCACCTACCTAAAATAGATTTTTCGATTAAACGGCCGCAAAATTGGTTGGTTGCTTAACTCCGGCTATGTTTCAATAGTGCCCTATTATTGGTCATTATGAGGTGAACCATGTCTTCGCTGAAAAAACCGCAAATATTGCGTATATCCGAAGTAGCGAGCTCACGTCTGTTTACTATCCAATCCGTCCAATTACGTTTTAGTAATGGCGTTGAACGCATTTATGAACGGATGAAACCGGCAGGGCGTGAAGCTGTGATGATCCTCGCGCTGGAAGGCGAAGAGGTGTTGATGATCGAAGAATATGCTGTAGGGATCGAAAGTTACGAATTGGGCTTCCCCAAGGGGTTAATCGACGCGGGTGAAACCCCACAGCAAGCCGCGGTTAGGGAGCTTAAGGAAGAAGTCGGGATGGGAGCAAAACAGTTGACCCTTCTAGGGCATGTCACGATGGCCCCTTCCTATTTTTCGAGCCGTATGCATATTTTGGTCGCTGAACAGCTTTATCCGGAATGGTTGGAGGGAGACGAGCCAGAGCCACTACTCGTACATCGCTGGCCGCTAAGAACTCTTATTGATCTACTTGACCATCCACAATTTCAAGAAGCGAGAAATGTTAGTGCCATGTTCCTGCTACGTGAATGGATAACCAAACAACCTCATTTTGCTCATATTTTTGGTTAAGCGGGTTAATAGATTAACCCGCTTGTTGCGTTTAAAATAAATCCTGACTTTGCGCACCGGAACCTATCGTGGTGCTGGTCTCCTGTAGCGAGTATTCTTTTGGTTCGGTACCGGTAATGAAATACTCAGCACGACTATTTCCGCCGCCATGAGACAGCTTACCTGTCGTCCTATCAATAGTAACTGTTGTAATACCCTCTGGTGGGGTTAGCGGTTGCAGCGGTACGCCCTGCAACGCGATTTTCATGAAATCATCCCACGCAGGCTGTGCACTCTTTGCTCCGCCTTCGTAGCCTGATGTTTGATCGCTAATCGCGCCGGAGGCTGTGGTACGTCCCAAGGCATGACTCGGATTATCGAAGCCAATCCATACCGAGGTAGCGATACCCGGACCATAACCAGAGAACCACGCATCTCTTGAACTATTAGTTGTGCCCGTTTTACCGCCTATATCGTTACGCTGTAAATCTCGCCCCGCACGCCAGCCTGTTCCTTGCCAGCCAGGTTCACCGAAGATGTTAGAGTTCATTGCACTCTTAATTAAGAAAGAGAGTGGTGTACTAATAACATGGGGGGCATAAGGATCGTTATTCGAGTCTTTATTCACCGTATTCAGATCTGTGAGCGGTGTACCATCAGGTGTAGGCTGCTCCGCATGTGCCACATTTTCCGTCTTATCGTCGTCTAATTGCACAGTATTCTGCGCAGTGGCGAATAAGGTGGGAGAGTTACATTCTGGACAAGCGACCTTCGGTGTTTCTTGGAATAATACATTACCCTGTGGATCGCTAATTTTACTGATTAGCCAAGGTTCGACTTGGAAGCCACCGTTCGTCAGGATTGCATACCCTCTAGCCACTTGTATCGGGGTAAAGGATGCAGCGCCTAAGGCTAATGATTCAGTGCGGACGATATTTTGCTCAGGGAATCCAAAACGAAGAAGATATTGTGCCGCATAATCGACACCCATCGCACGCATTGCCCGTACCATCACAACGTTTTTAGAAAGGCCAAGGCCTTGTCTTAGCCGCATTGGGCCTGCATAAACATTTGGAGAGTTGTGGGGCCGCCAATCGGAACCCGCGCCGGCATCCCAACGTGAAATCGGCAAGTCATTAAGAATTGTGGCTAAGGTGAGGCCTTTATCCATCGCCGCAGTATATAAGAAAGGTTTAATGTTCGAGCCAACTTGACGCAATGCTTGGGTGGCACGATTAAACATGCTCTGGGAGAAGTCAAATCCTCCTACAAGCGCTTTAATAGCACCATTGTGTGAATCGAGTGAGACGAGAGCTGAATTGACCTGAGGGACTTGTGCCAGCGACCACCCTTCACCGACAGCCCTCACCCAAATTAACTGACCAGAGGCCAATACTTGACTGACGGAACGCGGTGTTGCTCCCTGTAGATTGTCATTTTTAAAAGGTCGAGCCCAACGTACACTCGCTAAGGTTAGGGTCTGAGTAGAACCATCCTTGAGAATGACTTGTGCTGAGTCAGCGTTCATCGTTTGTACTACGGCTGGCACGAGTGGCCCATAGGTAGGATAGGTCGTAAGTGTTTTCTTAATTTTTACTTCATCCCAGGCAGTCTGCCCACCACTCCAAAGAATTTTTGTCGGCCCACGGTAGCCATGGCGAATATCATAATTAAGAACATTATCGACGACTGCTTGTTGAGCGCCTTCTTGTAAAGTCCGGGTAATCGTCGTAGTGACTTGGTAGCCATCATTATAGGCGTCTTCACCATAGCGTTTCACCATCTCTTGTCTGACCATTTCGCTGATATATGGCGCGGTGAAAACTACTTGCGGGCCATGATACTGTGAAATAAGCGGGTCATTAATAGCCTGCTCATATTGCTGTTGGCTGATGTATTTCTGATCGAGCATTCGTCCTAGTACAACGTTGCGTCTGGCTAACGCACGAGTATGTGAATACAACGGATTAAAGGTAGACGGCGCCTTAGGCAATCCAGCAATCATCGCCATTTGGCTTAAACTCAGATCGTTAATATCTTTACCGAAATAGACGTGAGCTGCCGCACCCACGCCATAAGCTCTGGAACCGAGGTAGATTTTATTTAAGTAGAGGTCGAGTATTTGGTCTTTGGTAAAAAGTTGTTCAATACGAATCGCGAGGAATGCTTCTCTAATTTTTCGTAATAACGTCTTTTCGGGTGAAAGAAAAAAGTTACGAGCCAATTGCTGCGTGATAGTACTCGCCCCTTGAGAGGCTCGTCCAGAGAAGATCGCGATGGAGGCGGCCCGAAAAATACCAATCGGGTCGACACCGTGATGTTCATAGAAACGGCTATCTTCTGTCGCAATAAAAGCGTGAATAAGATCGGGTGGCATTTGCTGCAGGGTCAGCGGAATACGGCGCTTTTCACCGAATTGAGCGATTAACTCACCGTCTGCGCTGTAAACCTGCATCGGGGTTTGCATTTTGACTTCTTTAAGGGTGTTTACATCTGGAAGCTGAGGTTCAATGTATTTGTATAAGCCATAAATAGAGCCTATTCCCAAAAAAATGCAGCAAATAAATAATATGAATAAATACTTTAAGACCTTCACCTAAACTCTCTCACTAGAACGTTATTGGGTAGTTTATAAACAATTGCCTCGTAGTATAAAGACATCATGGCTGCTTTGATACGTCAAAATGTCTCACCGATCTCGAGGAGTTATAAAAATGCTTAGCCAAGGATGGCAAATAGGACTACATATAAATACCGCTCAAGTCAGTATTGTCGCGATAAAAGGCCGAAAAAATCGGTGGTCTCTTCAGCGCTGGTGGGTTTACCCACTCAATGAGCCGGTGTTTACCCCAACGGGTTTACTGGAGAATACTGAGGAGTTGCTGTCCATTTTACGAACTTTTCGTAAGTACTTACCTTACCGTTATTCGCTTCGCATCAGCTATCCCTCGCAGTGTGTCTTACTACGTACTTTATCGTTACCGTGCACAACGCTTACTGGGTTACCTCTCGAACGGTTTGTACAACTTTCGGTTAAGCGCCTATTTTCCCATCTTCATGAGTTAACGTGGGATTATTGTTTAGGGCCTGACATGGCAACAGAGATCAGCGTAACCGTAACAAGAAATAAAATCCTGAACGAGTATTGTGCCTTATTCAAAGCGGTTGGATTACAACTCGATGTGGTAGAGATTGCGTCGACAGCGCTTTATTCATTACTTAGGCAGACCACCAATAATGGCCTGATCGTCGAAGACTGCGGGACTTGGCTGTGGGCTATCTATCAGCCCCCGCAGTACAATCATGGACAGCTTCTCAACGATAATATTCACACTCCTTTCGACGCGATAAAAGCGATCGCTGTACGTTGCGAGGAATATTCTTATTCGGGGAAGAATAGTGCTGAGAATCAACGTGGAATCGTCCGTTTTTCTGCAGCGAAGTTATTGGGACAATCCTTTGCAGAGTTAGCATCGCATCACGAATTAACCATCGCTTTAGGGCTCGCATTACGTGAGGCTGATGATCTATGAATAAAATTAACTTACTTAATTGGCGAAGAAGGAAATTAGCTCAACGTACCTGTCTAGTTCTAATCAGTGGAATAATATTACTCATTGGACTGATTGGTGTAATGCATGTTGGTTGTAACCTTTATCAACGCGACTCCGATCAGCTACTCATCCTTAATAAGCTATACCAACAGCTATCCACTGAACTCGCTCAGCGTCTCCAACAGCAACGAGCTCTTATCCTACAGTTCGAACGGCTCGTTATCGAAAAATCTGCTATCGACCATATTTATAATGAGCTGACATCGTACAGTTTTTTTTTCATTGGCTGACTCACCACATCCCGGAACATACTTGGCTGACAACCCTCACTGTCAATCAATCGCGATGGGTCTTAACTGGCCACACTATAGGGTTGGATGAAGTAGAAGGCTTCGTTCAACAATTGCTAGCCTCTAATCAGGTTAAGGCGTTTAGGTTAAACGATCTAAAGCAACACGATGATTACTATGAATTTAGGATAAGCTTTTCGCTTTCACCACTAGGGGGAGACCAATAGAGTGGTTGAAAATACACAATGGACAAAATTGATTTATTTACCGTATTGGATTCAGTGGGTAATTATGCTCATTATCATTATCGTGCTTGTTTTTTTTCTAACCGTTTATCGTGTCGCTCCGGTCTATCAGTTAACACAACAGCGGTTACAAGAATTAGAAAAAAATACGGTCAGTACTGAAACGAATATTAACGAATATCGCCGCGAAGGACCCACCTTTCTACTAATAGAAAAAATAAGTCAGTCGAGGATAGAAGCGGTCGCCACCTTTTCAGAATTTATTCTCAATTACAGGAAAGGGATTAGCGCTTGGCAAGACGAAGAAAATCAGCAAGGTGTTACGTTGTTGCTAAGCTGGCAAGAATTTATTCTATTGTGGGATGCCCTAGTTCAGTTGAAACACCCTATAAAGCCGGCTCAGCTTCAGCTATCAGCGCAAAATGGTCTTATTTTAATTAAGATTAGTTATGAAAAAAGATAACCTTTACTGCTGGTTGTTGATCGTGATTATGGTCGCGACGAAAGCTCCCGCTAGTGAGAGAGACCCCTTTCAGCCATTTGATTTGTCGCGATGTTCTGCGTTTACTCATTACTTTGAAAGATGGCACGTAAAAGGCGTATTAATCAGCGAATTGGGCCGTGAGGCTTTACTCTCGCATCCTTCATTAGGAATAAAAAGGATAGCTATTGGTATGAACCTGCCATCTATAAATGGGCAGGTTACACAAATAGAATTATCTGCGGTCGAGATTAGGGTTGCGCCTCCTTGCCTTCCCAAATTGGTGAAGATTCGTTTTAAAGGAGATACCTAATGTGCAGGGTAAAGAAATACCTTTTACTATTGCTAACTGTCTTAGTAACCTTCGAGGTTGATGCTGACTCGAAAATATCGATTAATGTAGATAACGCATCACTCGCACATATATTTTCCTTGCTCGCCTCAGCAAAGGGGTTAAATTTCGTCGTCGATCCCGCAGTCGAACAGACTCTCACCCTACAGCTAAAAGATGTGCAGTGGCAAGATGCGCTGGATATTATCAAATATTTAGCGAGGGTAGAGGTCGTTCAACATGCCAATGTTCTGTTAGTTCGCGCCGAGGACCCGCAGAATATCGAAAGTGACCTAGATGCATCGCCACCGAAGAACAAAAAAACTCCACTCATTCAGAGAATCTTTCCTCTAAAATTTATCGAAGCCTCTGAACTTGAAAAGCAATTGACTGCTTTACCGCGCGATGGTGTTGGGCGCGAAGGTAAACTATATGTGGACCATCAACAGCAGCAAATTATTATTTGGGATGATGAACAGTCCTTAGAGAAAATCACGCAATGGATCTTGCTGCATGACCAACCTCAGCCGCAAATTGAAATCGTAGCCCAGATGATTTCGATCAGCCAGGATCATTTACGAGAATTAGGAGTCTCTTGGTTTAATGATCCCCCAAGTTCTAGCGAAGGAGGCGTAGTACGAGCTCAATTTACGACATACTTGGGTGTAAACGCACCAGCATTGCGCGCCAAAGCTGCGATAGCAAAAATCGACAGTCAGTTGTTGTACCTCGAACTCTCTGCATTAGAACAAGAAAACCAGATAGAAATTATCGCCAGCCCACATCTCGTGACGTCGCAAGGGCGTACAGCGTCGATTAAGCAGGGGACTGAAATACCTTATCAAACGGTGAGCGGTAAAAACGATAATCCAGTCATTAATTTTAAAGAAGCGGTACTCGGTATGGAGGTAACGCCAGAGCGAGTGGGGCGACAGCACATTCGTTTACGGCTAAGGCTAAACCAAGATGTGCCCGGTAAAGTGTTACAAAGCGAAGGGAAGGGCCCCCCTTCAATCGATAAGCAAGAAATTAAGACAGAAGTTGTGGTAGAGAATGGTACAACCATCGCACTAGGCGGTATCTTTCAACAGCACCAACATCAAGGCATGGCGGCGATACCGGGATTGGGAAGGATCCCTCTTATCGGTTTGTTATTCCAAAAACAGACTCGCGAACATCAAAAAAGAGAGCTTGTCATTTTCATTACACCGCGTCTTTTACCGACAGGAAATCTCCCGTAAATTCGAGTAAGATCGAGGTTCACCGTTGACGTAAAGCGCTAATTAGCATAAAAGGTTATCAATTTTTTAAGAACCTTAAGCGCTGAGTTTAATTAATCGTCACCCAATCGGCCTGAATATAGTACTATGAGAGTGACTGACAGGAGCCTTTGCCCATCACAAGGTGAAAGGTTGCTGATAAATCATTTAATTGGTTGCCAAATGGTCTTGAGTGTTGAGATAATTTTTCACCTGACTCTTGTTACATGCTTATGAGGTCTCAGTTTCTGTCCCGTTGTCTATAGAGGCTATGGGGTATCATCAACGAATTCTTAGTAGTACCGATAAAAATGGCAGAGAAACGTAATATCTTTCTGGTTGGGCCTATGGGTGCCGGCAAAAGTACTATTGGTCGTCAGTTAGCTCAACAACTTAATATGGAATTTTTCGATTCCGACCAAGAAATTGAGCGTCGTACCGGGGCTGATGTAGGCTGGGTCTTCGATGTTGAAGGCGAAGAGGGCTTCCGGGATCGTGAAGAAAAAATCATCAATGAATTGACCGAGAAGCAAGGCATTGTCTTAGCGACTGGCGGCGGTTCGGTAAAATCTCGTGAGACGCGTAATCGTTTATCCGCACGCGGTGTTGTGGTCTATTTGGAAACGACCATCGAGAAGCAGCTTGCTCGGACCCAGCGTGATAAACGTCGTCCTTTGTTGCAGGTCGAATCTCCTCCTCGTGATGTTTTGGAAGACCTTGCTGGTGAACGTAATCCTCTTTATGAAGAGATTGCTGACGTGACTATTCGTACTGATGAACAAAGTGCAAAAGTCGTCGCCAATCAGATCATCCATATGTTGGAAAATAACTAAATCGATATAGCTTAGTTGTATCAGTTGAGGGTCAGTAAGATGATGCAAAAGATGATAGTTTCACTTGGCGAACGCAGTTATCCGATCACGATCGATGCTGGCTTATTCAGTGAATCTGCATCTTACTGGCCATTAACCGCCCGCCAATCAGTCATGGTCGTGACCAACGAAACAGTTGCTCCTCTCTATCTGCATTCTGTGCTAGCACAGCTTACAGCACTAGGGATCGAGGCCGACTATGTTGTGTTACCTGATGGCGAGCAATACAAGTCACTTACGGTGCTTGATACGGTATTTACTGCTTTATTAGAAAAACCGCATGGTCGTGATACTACCCTTATCGCTTTAGGGGGAGGAGTGATCGGCGACATGACGGGTTTTGCTGCAGCTAGCTACCAGCGTGGTGTGCGTTTTATACAAATGCCTACCACGCTGTTATCTCAAGTTGATTCATCGGTTGGAGGAAAAACGGCAGTTAATCATCCCCTTGGGAAAAATATGATTGGCGCGTTTTACCAGCCGACCTCAGTAGTCATAGACCTCAATTGCTTAAAAACCCTGCCAGCTCGTGAATTATCTTCTGGGCTAGCAGAAGTTATCAAATATGGCGTCATTCTTGATTTCGCTTTCTTTGAATGGTTAGAGCAAAATATTGATGCGCTTCGACGTTTGGATAAAGAAGCCTTGGCTTACTGTATCAGGCGTTGTTGTGAGCTTAAGGCTGAAGTCGTGGCAGCAGATGAACGAGAACAAGGCAAGCGCGCATTGTTAAATCTCGGACATACTTTCGGGCACGCTATTGAAGCGCATATGGGCTATGGTAATTGGTTACACGGTGAGGCGGTTGCAGCAGGCATGATTATGGCTGCACGGACTGCGGAACAACTCGGGACATTCAGTGCCTCCTTAACAGAACGACTCATTGCGCTATTGCTGCGTGCCGGGCTACCGGTAAACGGGCCGCAGCAGATGTTGGCCGAAGACTATATCCCGCACATGATGCGGGATAAAAAAGTGTTGTCAGGAGAGCTACGCTTGGTCTTACCTACCGATTTAGGTCAGGCTGAGGTGCGTTCTGGAGTAGGACATGATACTGTTTTAGCTGCCATAACTAAGTGTTAGCTAAGGTAAGACAATAACTAATAATGTCAGCGGGGCCACTATGGTGGTACTTAGCCGAATACGTATGAGGTGGATCAATGGATGACTTTCAACCGGAAGACGAATTAAAACCTGACACGAGCGATCGTCCTGCTCCTCGTGGAAAAAAACCTGCACCGTCCTCTAAACTACCGATCTCTAAGCAGCATCTTATGATTGCTGTTGGAATCTTGGTATTGTTACTATTGGTTCTAGGGATAGGATCGGCATTAAACAGTCCCTCAAATTCGAGTGAGCAGACGACTACGCAAGGTAGTGAAAGAAATATCGACTTGGCGGGTAATTCGCCGGGTACGTCGACGGACTCAACGGCTACCCAACAGCCTAATGATAACCCGTCCGCGACGGATACCTCTGCTGCGCCTAGCGATAATTCTCCCCAAGATGGGGTAGCCGATACTAACAGCACGGCTGCTCAACAGAATTCTTCACCCGTTGACCAAAATACTGTCGCTGCCTTACCGGTAGGGGCTGCAACGCTTGACCGTAATGCTAAGTTGAGTAACACAGACCAGGTCGCTCAGCAGCCTACTACCAGTGTTGAGTCAACTCCACCAGCTCATCGTTCACTGCAGAATGAACAACATCCTCGGTCTAAACCGGCAGTGGTACATAACGAACCACGTCAACCGAGTCACCGTTCTGAAGCTCGCAATACGGTATCCGAGAATCGCGAGAGAATCGCACATCGCCAGCCTGTGCGTACTGAAACGAGAAATACAGTAGAGCCTAAGGCACCCGCGAAAACCGTAGAGAAGCGAACGCCTGTAACGACCACGGTTGCTCCACAACCGGCGAAGCCAGCTCCTGCTCCAGTGACGTCACCAACGACCAAGCAGTCGCAAGCTCCTGTAACTTCACAGGCCACTACCTCAGGCAAAGGCTACACCTTGCAATTGAGTGGTGCAAGCCGCGAAGATACACTGAATGCGTGGGCGAAACAGCAGAATCTGACGGGTTATCAGGTTTACAAAACCTCTCGTAACGGTCAAGCCTGGTATGTTTTAACAACCGGAAATTATAAAACCCCCGCAGAAGCAAAAAGCGCTATCTCATCTCTGCCAGAAGCTGTAAAAGCTAAAAGCCCTTGGGTTAAGCCAATGAGCCAAGTTCGTAAAGAATCCGCTCAGTAATCTCTACAGGGCTGCGCTATGCAGCCCTCTATTTAAGCGCCAATCTGTTGTCCGGATAACCGCAACATCTCATACAATAATCTTTGATACGACAACATGAAGAAACATCGCGCTTTTCTAAAGTGGGCCGGGGGCAAGTATCTCCTATTAGACGATATCCAACGCCATTTACCGCAAGGTGACTGCCTAGTTGAGCCTTTTGTTGGGGCGGGTTCGGTGTTTCTCAACACCGACTACAAGAAATACTATCTTGCTGATATAAATAGCGATTTGATCAACCTCTATACTATTATCAAACATAATAGTAGCCAGTTTATTTCCGATGCACGAGTCTTCTTTACACCGGAAATGAATGATGCCGACGTTTATTATACGCATCGTCGGTTATTCAATGAGAGTGCAGATCCTTACTATCGAGCCCTACTTTTCCTCTACCTAAATCGCCATGGCTATAATGGCCTGTGCCGGTACAACCTGCGCGGGCAATTTAACGTTCCCTTTGGCAGATACGTGAGGCCTTACTTCCCACAGGCGGAGTTGGAGTGGTTTGCTGAACGAGCACAACAAGCAACGTTCGCGTGCGAGTCTTATGTACAAACTCTCTCACGGGTCAGAAAAGGCTCGGTAGTGTACTGTGATCCTCCGTATGCTCCCCTCTCCTCGACGGCTAATTTTACCGCTTACCATACGAATAGTTTCACCGCCAAGGAACAAGCGCTTTTGGCAGAGTTGGCTCATAAACTGGCACAAAAGAAAGATGTGCCTGTGCTAATCTCGAATCATGACACAGAGTCGACACGCAAGTGGTACCAAGAGGCTACACTACACATTGTTACGACAAGACGTTCAATTAGTCGTAGTGCCAATGGACGAACTAGGATTGATGAACTATTAGCACTGTATACTTAATGTTAAATCGGTAAATCAGCACAGCTGGAGCCGGATACTCTACTCTCGGAGAATTGCATGAAAAATTACTTAATTGCGCCATCCATTCTTTCTGCCGACTTCGCTCGATTAGGTGAAGATACGGCTAAGGCAATTGCTGCGGGGGGTGATGTTGTCCACTTCGATGTGATGGATAATCACTATGTGCCTAATCTAACAATGGGGCCGATGGTATTAAAAGCACTCCGAGACTATGGGATCACTGCGCCAATCGATGTACACCTCATGGTCAAACCCGTTGATGCGTTAATCCCCGAATTTGCTAAAGCCGGAGCAAGCTTTATTACTTTCCACCCTGAAGCCAGTGAGCACGTTGATCGCACTGTGCAATTAATTAAAGAACATGGCTGTAAAGCGGGTCTAGTATTTAATCCCGCTACTCCCTTAACTTACTTAGACTATATGCTGGATAAGATTGATATCGTCCTTTTAATGTCTGTTAACCCAGGGTTTGGTGGCCAAAGCTTTATTCCCTCAACATTACAGAAGTTACGCGAAGTCCGTAAGCGTATCGATCAAAGTGGGTACGATGTCCGGCTAGAAATCGATGGTGGAGTCAAAGTCGATAATATTGCAGAGATAGCCGCTGCCGGCGCAGATATGTTTGTTGCGGGATCCGCTATTTTCAACCAGCCCGATTATCGTACGGTTATTGCAGAAATGCGTTGCGAAGTGGAGAAAGCCAATGGCTCCTTTCACTAATATTCGCGGGATAGCCTTTGATTTGGATGGAACGCTAATCGATAGCGCACCAGGCTTAGCCAGTGCAATCGACCTCATGCTTGCAGATTTACAACTACCTGCGGCCGGTGTTGAGAATGTTGTGCGTTGGATTGGCAATGGAGCAGACGTTATGGTTAGTCGAGCACTGACCTGGGCGCTTGGAGAGACTCCAGACGAAACGCAGCTTGCCCAAGGCCGCAGCTGTTTTGACCACCACTATCTCCACACAGCAGAGGAAGGGAGTCAGCTATTCAGTCATGTGACAGACGTTCTAGAAGCACTCCATGCTGAAGGGATCCCTTTGGCGATTGTCACCAATAAACCAACGCCTTTCGTTCGTCCGCTATTAGAAAGTTTACATATCGATCATTACTTCGGTTTAATCATTGGTGGTGACGACGTTCCGGTTAAAAAACCGCATCCAGCCGCTATTTTTATGGTTCTCGGGCAATTTGGCCTACTCCGTGACGAGCTCCTGTTTGTCGGCGATTCGCGTAACGATATTCAAGCGGCTCACGCAGCGGGTGTGAAGTCGGTCGGGTTATCATACGGCTACAATTATGGTGAACCGATTGAAGATAGCCAACCCGACCACGTTATTCATCAATTTGATCATCTTCTCTCCCTTATTGGGAAGTAATATCCAGGATAAGAAATAATGACAAGACCAATCGTCTTTAGCGGTGCGCAGCCATCCGGAGAACTCTCAATCGGTAACTACATGGGGGCGCTGCGTCAATGGGTACAGATGCAGGATGATTTCCATTGTATTTACTGTATCGTCGATCAACACGCCATTACTGTGCGTCAAGATGCACAGGCATTGCGTAAAGCTACTCTTGATACATTGGCGCTTTATCTTGCATGTGGTATCGATCCTGAGAAATCAACAATATTTGTACAATCCCATGTTCCAGAGCATGCTCAATTATCATGGGTACTAAACTGTTACACCTACTTCGGCGAGCTGAGTCGTATGACGCAGTTCAAAGACAAATCATCACGTTACGCAGAAAATATTAATGCTGGTCTCTTTGATTATCCAGTATTGATGGCTGCGGATATCCTGCTGTACCAAACACAGCAAGTCCCGGTGGGTGAAGACCAAAAGCAGCATCTAGAGTTAAGTCGGGATATTGCACAGCGATTCAACGCTATTTACGGTGATATTTTTAAGGTACCGGAACCTTTTATTCCTAAGTCTGGCGCTCGAGTAATGTCGCTGCTAGAACCTACGAAGAAAATGTCTAAGTCGGACGATAACCGTAATAACGTTATTGGATTACTTGAAGAGCCGAAAGTGGTAGTTAAAAAGATAAAACGTGCGGTGACGGATTCTGATGAGCCACCGGTTGTTCGCTACGATGTAAAAAATAAGCCTGGGGTCTCTAACCTGTTGGATATCCTATCAGGAGTAACTGGGCAGTCGATCGCTGAACTCGAACGTTCATTTGAAGGCCAGATGTATGGGCATCTCAAAGGTGCAGTCGCTGAAGCGGTATCCGGTATGTTGACGGAGTTACAGGCACGCTATCACCATTTCCGTAATGACGAAGCGTTACTCAATAAAATTATGAAAGAGGGTGCACAGAAGGCGAGTTTGCAGGCCAAACAAACTCTGGATAAGGTCTATGAAGCAATAGGGTTTGTCGCTCGTCCTTGATCAACACCAGCGCTTGATAAGAAAACGGTAGAGAGATCCTCTACCGTTTTTTTTTAATGCTTAACTTGATTAACGCGATGCTTAGTGACGAATCCCAATAGTAAACAACAGATAAATACGGTGAGATAGAGGCTGTTAGAAGTTAGTAGGGCAGCGTGTGGTCCATCGTGGCTGACAATCGGGGCGGTGACCACGAACGTTAACATGGTTCCGATGGTGCCACAGGTCAGAATAAAATTAACGAGCTTAGGCGACGCGACTCTCGTTTGTTGTGAACCTAGCGTGATGATCGTGGTGTAAATCGCGCTGGAGAAGAAGCCTAATGCCGCGATAATCAGGTGGAGCATATTAGGATCTTGCGCGTGGTTGAACCAAAACATCAGTAATGAGGCTAAAGCTGTGAGTAAAACCAACAGTTTTTGAGAATCAATAAAACGCAGTACGACGCTAAATACCCACATACCGACCATGTAAGCGGTCCAAAAATTCCCGACCAGCTGTCCGGCTCGACCCAACTCGAAACCTAATACTTTGGTCGCATAGTCGGGTACCCAGGCAATAAAACCCAATTGTCCTAAGATATAACACAGGGCGGCAAGTGCGAGTAAAAAGACCCCCGGACCCCATTTCTCTTTAGGCTGATGCTGCTGCTGAGCATTTTTAGCGAGTATTGGAAATTCTGTGAAAAGCGTAATGATAAAAATCGCGACGTAAATCAATCCGATAGCACAGTAGACTAGATACCATGGGAGATGACGAGAGAGTACCGCCGCGGCAATAATTGGAAAGAGGGTTCCAGCCATACTGAAAAAAGAGTCGGTGAAGAGTAAACGGGCACCGCGTTGCCGACCTTCATAGAGGTGGGTAATCAAGAAGGTCCCGATAGACATCGTTATTCCACTGACAACACCGAGTATGAACATACAGGCTGAGAAAATCGCAATTGAATGACCCAGGATCAGCCCTGCTATTGCTATTAACATCAAGATAAAGCCAAAAATAAGCTGTTTTTTCAGCGGAACAAGTTCCATTAACCAAGCGTTAAGAAAAATAGCGATTAAAATCCCTGCATTCAGAAACGTAAAAGTGTTGCTCATACTGGTTACTGGGACATTGAAATAGTGAGCGATATTGTCCATCACCATTCCCGTTACGATCACCAGCGCACCTGTTAAAGCGTAAGAGAGAAAGCTTATCCAGGTGAGCCCGGTTCGTTTTATTTGCATCATCATTAATACCCGTTAAAGGAATAGTCCGAAGAGTGAAGCGCTCGATTGTAATGCCAACACGTCGGTTTATAAATAATGATGCTCACAATGCATAAAATATTTCCTTATTAATGGCTATCGCTAGTCAAATTTACTGATTAGCAATATTTTATGCTGCGGTTAGGCAGATATAAGTGAGTAAATCCCTAGCTGTCATAATGAAATACTCCTTACAATCAGCGTCAGTATTTACACTCTTTCCTCAAAGGATATTTACTTATGTTCAGAAAAACACTCGCTACTGCCTGCGCATTGCTTTCTCTAGCAGCCACCACACATTGCGCGATAGCGGATACTCATGTGCTAATGACAACATCAGAGGGGAATATCGAACTCACCTTGAACGATGAGAAAGCGCCAGTTACCGTGAAAAACTTTCTACACTATGTAAATAGTGGCTTCTACAACAACACTATATTTCATCGCGTAATTCCAAGTTTCATGATCCAAGGCGGTGGTTTCACGGCAGATATGCAGCAGAAATCCACTCAATCGCCAATTAAAAATGAGGCCGATAACGGTCTGCGTAATACACGCGGTACGATTTCAATGGCTAGAACGGCGGATAAAGATAGTGCCACCAGCCAATTCTTTATCAATGTTGCAGACAATGCTTTCCTCGATCATGGCCAGAGAGATTTCGGTTATGCGGTGTTTGGTAAAGTGACTAAAGGTCTTGATGTAGCAGAGAAAATCTCTCACGTCGAGACGACGAATAGTGGGCCTTACCAAAACGTTCCGGTCAAGCCAGTTACCCTTCTATCAGTAAAGGTCTTACCTTAATCGATTTTCCAAGCATACTTTGTGGTGTGCTTGGATCCATCCTCTATCATGGTTCTACCTTTCTTTGCCTGGTGAAATACCTATGCTCTTAATCATCGATAACTACGACTCGTTCACTTGGAACCTCTATCAATACTTTTGCCAGTGTGGAGTAGAGGTCCGGGTTGTTCGTAATGATGCGATAACCCTCTCTGAGATTGAGGCTTTGGATCCAAGCCATCTGGTTATTTCACCTGGCCCTTGTACGCCAAACGAAGCGGGGATTTCTCTAAACGCAATTGACTATTTTGCTGGAAAACTCCCTATTTTGGGTGTCTGCCTTGGGCACCAGGCTATTGCTCAAGCATTTGGTGGTAAAGTGATCCGCGCACAGCACGTCATGCACGGTAAAACCTCGGCAATTCGGCACAACAATAAAGGGATTTTTACCGACCTTCCTAGCCCTCTCACAGTCACCCGTTACCACTCCTTGATTGTGGAAGCGGCGTCACTACCTCGTGAGCTTGAAATAACGGCTTGGGTTGATGAAGGCGATGATTTACCCACGATAATGGGTCTTCGTCATCGGCACCTTGCAATCGAGAGTGTCCAGTTCCATCCAGAAAGTATTCTCAGTGAGCAAGGACTCAACTTATTGAACAATTTTGTCTTAGGTCGAGGATGATTTGATTTTATATGCAATATAAATGTATATTTATTCTAATATCTAACAATTGCTAAGGACGTGACATGTCGGTAATAAAGACGCCCGTTACTCGTGCTGCTTTCGACGAGGTAATACTCCCAATTTATGCCCCTGCACAATTTGTACCTGTGAAAGGCAAAGGTAGCAGAGTGTGGGATCAGCAAGGTAAAGAGTATATCGATTTCGCGGGCGGAATAGCCGTCATGGCCTTGGGACACTGCCACCCTGTTCTCGTCGATACGCTGCAAAAGCAGAGCGAGCAGCTTTGGCATTTAAGTAATATTTTTACTAATGAGCCAGCATTACGTCTCGCAAAGAAACTGACCGCAGCAACCTTTGCCGATCGCGCTTTTTTTGCAAACTCGGGTGCAGAAGCAAATGAAGCGGCTTTCAAACTTGCTCGTTATTACACGACCACTACGATAAGTCCCTATAAAACAAAAATTATTGCCTTTCATCATGCTTTTCATGGCCGAACATTTTTTACTGTTACGGTCGGCGGGCAACCTAAATATTCCGATGGATTCGGGCCAAAACCGGCGGATATCGTGCATGTACCCTTCAATGATCTCGCTGCCGTTAAGGCGGTGATGGACGATCATACCTGTGCGATCGTTGTCGAACCGATCCAAGGTGAAGGTGGCGTCATGCCTGCAACCGAGGAATTTCTCACAGGCCTACGTCAGCTATGTGATCAGCATCAGGCCTTGCTAATATTTGATGAAGTTCAGACGGGTATGGGTCGTACTGGCAAACTGTTCGCGTATCAACATTCTACGGTGACCCCAGATATACTCACCTCTGCCAAAGCGCTAGGCGGTGGTTTTCCTATTAGCGCCATGCTCACACGGGAAGATATCGCGAGAGTGATGACGCCAGGCACCCACGGAACGACCTATGGGGGTAATCCCTTAGCGTGTGCAGTAGCGGAAGCCTCACTGGATATTATCAATAATCCGCAGTTATTAGAGGGTGTCGCACAACGCCATCAATGGTTCGTTGCGGCATTAGAGGCTATCAACCAGCGTTATCATCTATTCACCGCGATTCGGGGGAAAGGCCTATTGATTGGCGCACAGTTAACCCCTGAGTATGCAGGTCGGCTCCGCGATATTATTCAGGCTGCTGCAGAGCAAGGATTATTGCTACTGTCAGCTGGGAGCGACGTCCTGCGGTTCACCCCCTCTTTGATTATCGATGAACAAGATATCGAGCAGGGGATGGCGAAACTAGAGCAAGCGATAACGACTGTTATTGGCTAGGCGTACGCCCTGAGTAAATCATTACTCAGGGCTTTTGCGAGCTCGAGTAAACCAAGCCCCATGCTTGGGACGCTGCGTCCAGATAATCGCAGAGATCGTTCTCATCGATTTAAGATGGACGAGGATCCTCTCGATATGCCGCTCGACGATGGTACTGGGGCCTTTATCAAAGTTAGCGGCTTCGTCCATGACATGAGCAGAATGGTACTGCTCTTGATCCGTGGCATACAATAGCCGTTGTTGGCATTGCTGCAACGCTATCTCACAGGCCTGCAAATAACGTTCCGCCAGCGTCGGCGTCAGCATCGTGTGTTCACGCGCGAGTGCTGTCAGTTCGTTAATATGTTCCACAATATATTGGCTATGGCTTACCCAGAGATGCATCTCCTCTAAATACTCATCATCAAATCCTGGTTCTTGCATCGCTTGGTTAAGCGCATTGAATAGCGCATTATGCTTTTGGTTAGCATTTACGCGGGCAGCTTCAAAGACTTCATCTTTCTGTTCTGAGCCGAGCAAGACTTTTAATGCTTGTTGATAAGCATTGAGCACATCCAGGGTATTATCGCGCAATAGTGCACTTTGCCATTGGGGCCAAAGCCAGAGCGTACCACCAAAGGCAATTAAGCAGCCGAGTAGCGTATCGAGTAGGCGAGGAAGCAGGAATTGATGGCCATTAAGCGAAAGCAGTTGTAATGAGTAAACCGCGGTAACCGTGAAGCCAATCGTTGCCCAGCCATAATACTGCCGATTGAAGAGATTACTGAAAAAGGTAATCAGCAGCATAATAATGAGTATCCACGATTCAGGCACATGCAGATTTAGTGTTACTGCCGCAATGATCAGCCCTGCAAAGGTGCCTAATGCCCGGTGTTGGATACGCACGCGCGTCGCGCTGTAGTTACTCTGGCTGACAAAAACGATGGTCATTAATATCCAATAAGGTTTAGGCATATTAAGAGCCATACCCACTACGCCACCACACATTAACATGATGGAAAACCGGGCCGCCGAGCGTAAAGCCGTAGACTTGAATGATAAATAGCTTTTCAAGGCGGGTAGTAAAGGTAATCGGCGCTGGCGATCACGCATGAGATCGCGCTGATATAGCGGTTTTTCGTTTTGTAGAACTCGAGCAATACGAGTGAAGTGATAGAAACAAAATTGTGGAACAGGATTATGAGGAAACTGATGAGCGAGCTTTTCAAGAGCCGTTATTTGTTTACTCATGGAAAAAGGCTTCACGAACTGGTGATATAAAATATCGTCGGCAAGACGATGGAGCTGGGTCGCAACGGTATTGGCATTCCAGTTTAAAATATCCTCGGCCAAGCTGTCGTGACAAAGCCTTTTTATCTCATCAGGTTGATTCAAACTCACCGTAATATGTTCTTGAATATCTTGGGCCATTAAGAAATAACGGATTAAAAATCGGTCATTACGATTCCGGGCAGCGGGCAGCATATGCAACTGCTGATAGCACTGAGTAATCAGGTCGATGACTTTTTGCTGGCGTTTGAGTAGGTCTTGTAAACTTTCTTGAGAGTCCGCTGTACTGAAAATACGTTGGTATTTATGCTCACAGTAGTTACCTAGCTCTCGAAATAATAAGCTTAGCGTCTCACGTAGCTGTTGTGCCTGCGAAAACTTAAACCACGCCCAGTTAAAAACACCGTACCAAACGGTACCACCTAGATAGAGTAAAGGCGGCCCCCATAATGGCATTCGGCCCGCCAAGCTAATAGAGAGCACAGCAGCAACGAGAGAGGCGGGCAATAGGCGGCCATGTAGCGGGCTAATCTCACCAGTGACGCCAATGATAAGCGGTAAAGCGAACAGAAAAAGGGGCAGCGGGTACTGCTGTTGCAGACACCAGAGGAGCAAAAAACTACTACAGGCAAAAAGTAAGCCACCGACAACGAGACGTTTAAAAAAGCGTTTATGAGGCGTATCCAGCCCGGCAAGGTTACAACAAGAAGGTACCAAAGAAAAAAGTAGACCGGAGTGCAGATCACCGAGCAACCAACCAAGTGTTATGGGTAAACATAGCGCTAGGGTTTGGCGAAAAGCATAATTCACTTCAGGGTGGTAGATAAGTCGACGTAGCATCAGCGCTGCAGTTTAATAGGAAAATTTAGGATAAGGGTCAAGGCAAGGTGTTTTCCTTGCCTTAAACGTTACTTAGCGAGTGCCATACACAACAATCGTTTTACCGTGTGCGGAAATGAGGTTTTGGTCTTCTAGCATCTTAAGAATACGTCCTACCGTTTCACGCGAACATCCCACGATTTGCCCAATTTCTTGGCGTGTGATTTTAATTTGCATCCCATCCGGATGCGTCATGGCATCAGGTTGATGGGCGAGGTGAAGCAGAGTCTGTGCAATGCGCCCAGTCACGTCCAAAAACGCGAGGTTTCCAACCTTTTCTGACGTAACTTGTAAGCGTCGGGCCATTTGAGCAGAAAGGCGGATAAGGATTTCTGGGTTAACTTGAATCAGTTGACGGAACTTCTTGTAAGAGATCTCAGCGACTTCACAGGCTGATTTCGCTCTAACCCAAGCGCTTCGCTCTTGTCCTTCTTCGAACAAGCCAAGCTCTCCAATAAAATCACCTTGATTGAGGTAAGAGAGGATCATCTCTTTGCCTTCTTCATCTTTAATCAGTACCGCGACAGAACCTTTGACGATGTAGTAAAGCGTTTCCGCTTTTTCACCTTGATGGATTAAGGTACTTTTTGACGGATACTTATGAATATGGCAATGGGAGAGGAACCATTCTAATGTAGGGTCTGTTTGTGGTTTACCGAGAACCATTCGCTTCTATCCTCTATTGTAATCGAACCTGGAGAAAACCAGGGTGAGCCGCTGTTACGACTCTATGAAAGCATCAAGTGCCATTTCTTTTTTTATTAGGCGATAAACTTACCTTAGCGTGTTTCGAGGTATTTTATCTTGGGATTAACGAAAAATAATCCATCCACTGTTTTTAGCACAGGTTAGCGTCACTGTCTCGTGTTGTATGAATCCAAATGGGTGGTTTACGAATTAATACTCGTAAGAGTATCTTAGCTAATAAATTCTTAAAGGGGAGTCAAGTAGATGGAAGCCAAGGTAACGTGGACTAATGGGTTACGCTTTGTTGCAGAATCTGCATCAGGCCACCAAGTCGTGATGGACGGTAATCGTGGAGAGACTGGACCAAGTCCAATGGAGATGGTGCTCATGTCGGCAGGTACTTGCAGTGCGATAGACGTCGTATCGATATTAGAAAAAGGTCGATATGAGATTACCGGCTGTGAAGTGAGATTGACCTCCACACGGCGAGAGGAGGCTCCACGCCTTTTTACTCATATCAACCTACATTTCATCGTAACTGGTAGGGCGTTAACCGAGAAAGCGGTTGAACGCGCCGTTACTCTGTCGGCAGAAAAATATTGCTCAGTCGCCTTGATGCTAGGCAACGCCGTAGAAATTACCCACAGCCATGAGGTCCTTGCGGCTTAGTCGTCAGTGGCTGAGAGCGTAGATTGTCGCTTTTCAGCCAGCTTTCTGATAACGGGGGTTAAGATTAGCTCCATAGCTAGACCCATTTTGCCACCGGGGATCACCAACGTGTTCATGGCGGAGATGAACGACCCTTGAATCATCGCAAGGAGATAAGGGTAGTTAATCTCTTCGACTCCTCGGAGGTGAATGACGACAAGACTTTCGTCCATGGAGGGAATCGCATGGGCGGCAAAGGGGTTAGAAGTATCGACCATCGGGACACGCTGGAAGTTGATATGCGTCCGTGAGAACTGAGGAGTAATATAGTTAACATAGTCCTCCATCGAGCGGATCACCGAGTCCATTACCGCTTCGCGTGAGTGGCTGCGTTCTTGCATATCCCGCACGAGCTTTTGTATCCACTCAAGATTTACGATCGGTACCACGCCAACCAATAAGTCGACAAGATCGGCGACGTTGTGCTCTTCTGTGACAACGGCACCATGCAGGCCTTCATAAAACAAGACATCGGTATTAGCCGGAAGCGGCTGCCACGGTGTGAAAGTGCCGGGTACCTGTTTCCAAGGTACCGCTTCGTCGTAAGTATGGAGATATTTACGAGAGCGGCCTGTTCCGGAGTCGGAGTACTGCTTGAAGGTCTGAGCTAAGAGGGCAAAGTCGTTGGCGTCCGGGCCGAAATAGCTAATGTGTTTACCCAAATCTCGCGCTTTACGGATCGCGACATCCATTTCCGGGCGGGTATAGCGATGATAACTATCCCCCTCAATTTCAGCAGCACGAATACCTAGCTGCTTGAAAATCTTACGGAATGCTAGGCTGGTTGTCGTGGTACCCGCACCACTTGAACCCGTCACGGCGATAATAGGATATTTAGCTGACATCTAAGGCTCCTCGGCGGATGGCGGTCGACGTAAGACGAGTAGATCCGCGATTAACGTACCTCACGAGCAACGCGTAAGCTTACGGATTCATGTAGTTCAGACCACACGATCACCACGTCACCGCGGTGAAGTTGCTGGGTTACATCTGCAACTTTTTCGTCGAGGGTACGCTCTTGCTCGCCATAATCGGTTCCTTCCTGCAAGACAAATGACTCAATTAAATTCTGTAGCGTTTCTGTCGGGAGTTCTTGCCAAGGTATGATCATGGTTTTGCTTCCAATTGTGTGGTAAGCCAATCCGGAATACGGCGTTCAAGCCACATTACTGGCTTAAAGAAGCTACCCGTAACGAAACCAACGTGACCACCATATTCGCTTAGCTGATAGTCGATCGTTGGTGACAACTGTTCCGGCTGAGGTATCACATCGTCAGTCATAAATGGATCGTCTGCCGCATGGATGATGAGTAGAGGCTTAGTAATACTCGCTAGCCAAGGCATACCGCTAGCTTGGCGATAGTAATCAAGCGCATCAGAAAAATGATAGATACGTGACGTGATTTTATCGTCAAACTCACGCAGTTTTTTTATTTTCTTTAGTTCGCCCGGCGCGATTGAAAAAAGATGAGGATGAGCTTTGAGTTTACGGCGCAAACTTTTTTTCAACCGGGTTAATAAGTAATGCTGATAGAAACGTGAAAAGCCATCTTCGATTTTTACGCTACAAGGTTCGAGCATTAAGGGAGCTGAAACGATGACCCCTGCATCGAGCAAACATTCGTCACCTTGGCTACCCATTAAACAGGCAAGCATGTTTCCACCTAGAGAAAATCCTGTGGCAGAGGTCCAACCTGGCCCCAGTTTATCTCGCATCCAGCGAAGGAAGTAACTCGCGTCTTCAATATCCGCAGAATGATAACTTTGCGTTAAGCGATTAGGTTCACCGCTGCACCCCCGGTAGTGCATGACGACACTTAACCAACCTTCACGTTGGAAAGAGGCTAACAGGCCATGAGCATAAGGACTTTTGACACTGCCTTCTAACCCATGAAAGATGACCGCGCGGGGTTTATGCTTTGCAAGCATCGGATCTTCGCTCCACGCAAGATCGACAAAGTCCCCGTCAGGAAGCTCAAGGCGTTGCCAAACAGGTTTGATCCGAACCATACGGCGTAGGATTCTAGGTAATAGAGTCTGAATATGAGCATTTCTCAAACAACGAATGGGTGTAAAACCAGAGGCGTTGTCGTGATAATTATTCAGGTTCTCAGGGCTTGTCTGATCCATAACTCACTGTATAGTTTCAAAGGTTAATCTGGATAATGGTCATTCTATGGAACTCAATCTTTTTCTCTCATTGTTAGGCTTTTTATGGGTCGCAGCGATTACACCGGGCCCTAATAATATGCTACTTACCACCTCTGGCGCCAATTTTGGTTTCATTAGGACTATACCATTGATGCTGGGTATTATGTTCGGTATGCAAATTATGCTGCTACTCATCGCTTTTGGAGTGGGTAACCTCATCATCCTCTATCCTGCATTGCACTTATGCTTAAAAATTGCAGGGAGCGCTTATTTACTTTGGTTAGCATGGAAAATTACGACGGCTACTTACGAATCTCTTGAGGTCACTGGTCAACAGGAGAAGACATTACCGCTATGGCAAGGCGCGGTGTTACAGCTCGTCAATCCAAAAGCATGGTTGATGTCGCTCGGCGCGGTCGCCAGCTTTAGCTTAACTGGCAAGGCTTATATTACCTCGGTTGTGAGCATTAGTTTAGCCATGTTTTTGGTAAACCTCGTTGCGGGATGCGTATGGCTCGCTTTTGGTACTGTAATTGGGCGCTGGTTACATAGCCCACGCGCATGGCGGGTTTTCAATCTTTTCATGGGACTGTTGACCGCCTTGAGCGTGTTACTTATCTGGATATAATGATGTTCTTGCCTCGGCGGCAATCTTAACTAGACGTCACTGGCGAGTACTGTTTCAAGCTCTTCTTGTGCAGTGAGCCACGCCAGTTCAACCTCTTCAAGTCGCCCTTGCACTTCCGATCTGTGCTGCAAGGTATCGGTCAGTTCAGATTTGCGGCTTAATTCATAGATCCCAGAATCCGCGAGCTTCTCCTCATCTTGTGCGAGCGCGTACTGGCAGTCGCTCATTTGTTTTTCGAGTTTTTCTATTTGCTTACGCAGAGGCTGGGTTTTCGTTCGTAGCTCCGCATCGCGCCTTTTCTGATCCTTGCGCGCTTGGGCACTCTGGCTATTATCGCGTGCAGTATCAACTTTGTGGGGGGCTGAAAGCTCTTTCTGCTGATCTGCGAGCCAGTGTTGGTAATCGTCAAGATCCCCTGCAAACATCTCGACGCGGCCATCATGTACGAGGTAAAGATCATCGGTTGTGGCACGAAGTAGATGACGGTCATGCGACACGACGACTAATGCGCCTTCGAAGTCAATAAGTGCCTCGGTGAGCGCTTGGCGCATATCTAAATCAAGGTGGTTAGTTGGCTCATCAAGCAGTAATAAGTTCGGGCGTTCCCATACCACGAGAGCCAATACCAGGCGCGCCTTTTCTCCCCCAGAGAACTGAGCGGTTGGGGCTTTGACTTGGTCACCTTGAAATCCAAAACCGCCTAGATAGTCACGCAGGTGTTGTTCGAGCTCTTTAGGTGCTTGGCGTTGCAAATGCTGTAACGGAGACTCATCAGCGCGCAGATACTCAAGTTGATGCTGTGCAAAGTAACCAAGCTTCACCCCTTTAGCCAGCGTGACAGTACCGGATTTTGGCGTCAATTCGCCAGAGAGTAGTTTAATAAGCGTTGATTTTCCTGCGCCGTTTTTACCCAATAAGCCGATACGGGAGCCAGGCACTAAATTAAGTTTGATCGAATCTAAAATAATTCTATCGTTATAGCCGGCTGTCACTTTCTCCATGGTTAACAACGGAGAGGGGAGTGATTCAGGCGCACGAAAATGAAAGGTGAAGGGATTATCGACATGTGCCGGCGCGATCATTTCCATTCGTTCTAGCATTTTTAAGCGACTTTGCGCTTGTTTTGCTTTTGTGGCTTTTGCCCGGAAACGGTCGATATAATGCTGTAAATGGGCGACTTTCGTTTGCTGGCTCTGATATAAAGATTGCTGCTGAGCGAGCTTTGTCGCACGTTGCCGCTCAAAATCGCTGTAGTTACCGGTATAGTCCATGAGTTTCTCTTGCTCAATATGCAAGATCTTACTGACGGTTGGGTCGAGGAAATCCCGATCATGGGAAATGAGGATCAACGTGCCGGTATAACTCTTCAGCCACTTTTCTAGCCAGATCACGGCATCTAAATCCAGGTGGTTCGTCGGTTCATCGAGCAGTAACAGGTCAGAACGACAAATTAACGCTTGGGCCAGATTTAGACGCATTCTCCATCCACCAGAAAAATCTTTAACCGGTGACTGTAGCTGAGTATGTGAAAAGCCCAATCCATAGAGCAGACTTGCCGCCCTAGCATTAATACTCCATGCTTGAATCGCCTCTAACTTACCATGAAGGAGCGCGATTTGATTGCCATCGTTCGCGTGGTTCGCAGCGGCAAGTTGTGTTTCAAGTTGCCTAAACTCTCGGTCACCATCAATGACGTAGTCGATTGCTGAGCTATCGAGCGCGGGCGTTTCTTGATTTACCCATGCTAGAGACCAATTTGTCGGGAAATGAACACTTCCACTCTCTGCGCTGATCTCGTGCTTAAGTAGCGATAATAGCGTCGATTTCCCACAGCCATTTTTCCCAACTAATCCGACCTTTTGGCCTGGGTTGATAGTGGCAGTGGCATTATCCAAGAGTACGCGAGTTCCGCGTCGTAATTGTAAAGCAGAGAAGACAATCATAAGCGCCGTAATTTATGGAATATGGTAAATTAGTGGCATAACTAAATTGCTAACCACATATCTTTGTATCGCAGCATGGTAACGGAAAACCCTGTCTAAGACGATAACCTGGGGAACGACAATGTCATCTTCACCAAAAATACTTTTGCTTTATGCTCACCCCGAGGCACAGGATTCGGTGGTTAACACCAAATTACTCAAGGCTGCTCGTCGAGTTGAGCATGTTACTGTGCACGATCTTTATGCTACGTATCCCAATTTCTTTATCGATATCTATCGTGAACAGCAATTGCTACGCGAGCACGATATTATTGTATTTCAATACCCCCTCTACACTTACAGTTGCCCTTCGTTACTCAAAGAGTGGTTGGACCGAGTATTATCGAGAGGCTTCGCTTCCGGTATGGGGGAGTCGGCTTTAGAGGGGAAAACGCTGCGCTGTGTGGTGACAACTGGCGAGCCTGAAAGCGCTTATCAGTCCCAAGGCTTAAATCGTTACCCTCTCGCAGAGATTATGAGGCCCTTCGAGCTAGTGGCACAAACGTGCCACATGCAGTGGCTGTCACCGATGGTGATTTATCATGCACGGCGACAACCATTAGACGTATTAAAATCTTTAGCGACGGCCTATTCAGACTGGCTTACTCAACCGTTACCACAGGAGATTATGGATGGGCGGATCTGATTTATTGACCGCTGGTGTCATTTATTTAGCCGCAGCGGTTGTTGCAGTCCCAATCGCGGCGCGTTTAGGCATTGGTGCCGTTCTCGGTTACCTGTTAGCGGGTATTGCCATCGGACCTTGGGGCGCTGGGTTTATCAGCGACGTGGAGGAAATTCTCCATTTCTCCGAGTTAGGGGTAGTATTCCTGATGTTTATTATTGGACTCGAGCTTAACCCTAAAAAGCTTTGGCAACTTAGACGATCAATTTTTGGTGTGGGTGCGGGGCAAGTTATTTTTTCCAGCGTGATCCTCGCAGGATTATTATTGATAACCCAATTTTCTTGGCAAGCTGCAATAATTGGCGGCATCGGCCTTGCGATGTCCTCAACGGCCATGGCATTACAACTGATGCAAGAAAAAGGCATGAATCGTAGTGAAGCAGGGCAGCTTGGCTTTTCAGTTTTACTCTTTCAGGATTTAGCCGTAATACCGGCATTAGCGCTCGTACCTTTATTAGCGGGCAATGATTCAGGCCATCCGACAGACTGGATGAAGATAGGAATGAAGGTGCTTGCCTTTGCAGGAATGCTAGTGGGGGGCCGATTCTTATTACGACCTATTTTCCGGTACATTGCGGCTTCTGGGGTCAAAGAGATTTTTACGGCTTCTGCATTATTATTGGTTATTGGCTCAGCCTTATTCATGGATGCCTTGGGCTTATCAATGGCATTAGGGACATTTATTGCCGGTATTCTATTAGCAGAGAGTGAATATCGACACGAGCTCGAAGTCGCCATTGATCCCTTTAAGGCTCTACTGCTAGGGTTATTTTTTATCTCTGTCGGTATGGCCCTTAATATTGGTGTGTTATTCACCCATATTGTCGAGGTTCTCGTTGCAGTGGTAGCACTGGTGGTAATCAAGGCCTTAGTGTTGTATTTACTTGCTCGTATCTACGGGATGCGCAGCTCTGAACGCTTACAGTTCTCAGGTGTCCTCAGCCAAGGCGGGGAATTTGCATTTGTACTGTTCTCAGCGGCATCGAGTGCGGGTCTCTTCCACCAAGAGCAATTATCATTGCTTCTCGTGATCGTGACGTTATCGATGATTACGACCCCCCTACTGATGAAACTCATCGATCTGATTTTAGTCCGTCGTTTTAATAACCAAGACGACGAAAATTCGGAGAAACATTATGTCGAAGATGACGAGCCTCAAGTTATCTTAGTGGGCTTTGGTCGTTTCGGGCAGGTTGTGGGGCGCCTACTGATGGCTAACAATATGCGAGTCACCGTGTTAGAAAAGGACATTAGTGTGGTCAGTCTAACGCGTAGCTACGGCTATAATGTTTACTATGGTGATTCTAACGACCTTGAGCTACTACGCGCTGCCGGTGCTGAACGCGCCCAGTCTATCATCGTCACCTGCGATGATCCTTCTGATACGATGGCTACGATAGCGCTTTGCCAACAACACTTTCCTCAATTAAAAATCCTTGCTCGAGCAAGAGGACGTGTAGAAGCTCATGAATTATTACAAGCCGGTGTGACAGAAATTACCCGTGAAACGTTCTTGAGCGCGGTACAGCTAGCAGGGAAAGCCTTGGTGTCTTTGGGCGTTCATCCTTATCAAGCTGAGCGAGCACAGCAATACTTTACTCAGCTTGATGAGCAAATGCTGAAAGATCTGATGCCGCACCGTGATGAATCAGGGCATGTTTCGCGGGTTAAAGAGGCTCGGCGCGAATTGGAAGACGTCTTCCGCAAAGAAATGCAGCAGGACAAACAAACACTAGGGCGTTGGGACGCTGCCGATTAGTGCTAAGAGAACTTCTTCAAGATAAGGTGGAATTATGCGTAAACGTTTTATTGCGGGAGCGATATGTCGCAATTGCCAAGCAAAAGATACTTTAGCGCTCTGGCGAGAGGACGGGGTAGAGGTTGTCGAATGTGTGAAATGTGGCGACCAAATGCGTGAAGCCGACAAAAAAGTACAATCGGCTGTACGCAAGGATGAACAAATTATCGGCGTGTTTACGCCGGAATAAGTTTTTTTTCGCTAATTTCGAGTTGAAGCATTGAATTTCTGAGCAATCATTCCCACTATAATTGTTTACGGAAGAACTGATAAAGTTTTTCGACATAGTCAGGACCTTTCTGGTTGGTGTTATTGTAGGCAAAAATAGACCAATGAGACGGGAATAGGGCGCTCAACGGTTAGGAGTTATCATGAAAATTGCAAAAGACTTGGTAGTCAGCATTGCTTATCAAGTACGTACTGAAGACGGTGTACTGGTTGATGAAGCACCGGTTAGCGCACCGCTGGACTACTTACATGGTCACGGCTCTTTAATCTCTGGCCTAGAAAATGCGCTAGATAACCGTGAAGCGGGTGACAAATTCGATATCAATGTATCTGCTGATGATGCCTATGGTCAGTATGACGAAAATTTAGTCCAACGTGTTCCTAAAGATGTATTTGTGGGCGTTGACGAATTACAACCAGGTATGCGTTTTCTAGCAGAAACTGATCAAGGCCCCGTGCCAGTAGAGATCACTGAAGTCGGTGATGAGCACGTTGTCGTAGATGGTAACCATATGCTAGCGGGCCAAAACTTGAGCTTTAACGTTGAAGTTGTGGCGATTCGTGAAGCGACAGAAGAAGAATTAGCGCACGGTCACGTGCACGGTGCTGACGGCCATCATCATGACCATGAACAAGATGATGAAGGTTGTGGTACAGGCGGCTGTGGCTGCCATCACTAAAATAAACAAGGCTGCCTAGTGCAGCCTTTTTTATCAGTAATGAGGTGGGGGAGTTTCTTCAGATTGTGAAGCAACCATCGATGGCGCAACGGTTTGTAATTTACTGACTAGCAGGCGTAAATGCTCACGCATCTTCGCTATCTCAAGCTCATGACTTATCAAGGTTTGATTTAGCTCCTCAAGGGTATGCTCTTGGTAAGCAACTTTTGTTTCCAGGTTATCGATTCGTTGTGTCAATTCCTCGACCTTCATAATTTAGTCTCCCTCTGAGTAAGTATGACAATGACAGACAGTATAACGTCCAGTCTCTAAATAAATCGATAATTTGCTGAGGCTTGAAAAAGATATCTTCACCCCAATATCATTGGGTAACCTCGAAACTTTATCATCTGTATATTGTCGTAGAGGGGCCGTTTAACTCGTAATGGCCCAGACAGCCATTAACAAGTCATCGTGTAGAGTCATACACTTATAAAGTACCAAAGTACCTGACTTTGGTTAGGAGATATGGATGAAATCATTGTTTAAAGTCTCGCTGTTGGCAGCAACGTTAGCTGTTGGCCTTAACGCCCCTTTGGTTATGGCTGCAGATGCGAATGCTCAATCTTCAGCGCAAGTTAGCCTGAACTCAGCCTTTAAAGATCAGAGCCAACAATCAGCTTACGCATTGGGTGCCTCGTTAGGTCGTTATATGGAGAATTCACTGAAGGAACAAGAGAAGCTCGGTATTAAGCTAGACAATAAGCAATTGATTGCCGGTGTGCAGGATGCGTTTGCAGGAAAAAGTAAACTCTCTGATAGCGAAGTTGAGCAAACACTTAAGGCTTTCGAAGGTAACGTAAAAGCGGCTGCCCAAGCGAAGATGGAAAAAGACGCAAAAGAAAATACCGATAAGGGTAATGCTTTTGCAGCTAAATTCGCAAAAGAGAAAGGCGTGAAGAAAACTGCGTCGGGCTTACTCTACAAAGTTGAAAAAGCGGGTAGTGGCGCTACGCCTACCGATAGCGATACCGTTGTCGTTAACTACAAAGGAACGCTGACAGATGGAACCCAGTTCGACAGCTCCTATGACCGCCATGAGCCTCTATCATTCCGCCTTGATGGCGTAATTCCTGGATGGACAGAGGGTCTAAAACATATTAAGAAGGGCGGAAAAATTCAGTTAGTTATCCCGCCAGCATTAGCCTATGGCCAAAATGGTGTTCCAGGTATTCCCCCTAACTCGACGTTAGTGTTTGACGTCGAATTACTGGATGTCAAGCCTGCTGCGAAGGGTGACTCTGCACCGCAAGCTCCTGCAGCAAACAGCAGCACTGCTACCCAACAGTAAATCTTTCGCGCATTATCAGTACCACTGCACCTGGCAGTGGTACTTGTCCCTTGCTATCACCTCTTGGCGAACCAACAGGGCGTCGAGTTGCAACTTCTACTACGCAAAAGCATACTCAATATTAAAGATGTCATTAACTGAGACGCTAATCGTTTGAATGTCTCGATGCATGGGGTATACCTTTATATCCGCCAATATAGACATGAAGAATTTTCCGAGGGTAAAGAATAATGCGCTATGCGCTTGTTGTAACAGGACCGGTTTACGGAAATCAAAAATCTACCAGCGCATGGATGTTCGCAAAAGCTTTATTGGAAGCTAAACATACCATTGAGTCTATTTTCTTTCACCAAGAAGCGGTGAGTAATGCCAGTGCCTTTATATCTCCAGCCAGCGATGAGCATGATCTTGCTGCCGAATGGGTAAGGCTAAGTGTAGAGGAAAATATTCCCCTCAATATATGTGTATCAGCTGCTTTACGACGTGGAATTATAGACCGGGAGCAAAATAGCCAAGAGATGTATAATTTACATCCACAGTTTAACCTTACTGGGCTAGGATCTCTTGCAACATCGTTACTTACCTGTGATCGAGTAGTGCAATTTTAATGAATTCGATAGCTTTTGTATTTAAAACTCCTCCCCATGGCGCTAGTTCTGGACGCGAAGGTCTTGATGCATTACTCGCTACAGCAGCTTTAACCGAAGATATAGGCGTGTTTTTCATCGGAGAGGGGGTATTTCATTTGGTGGCGGGCCAACAACCCAGCACCATTTTTGCACGCGACTATATCGCAACGTTTAAGTTACTTGAACTTTATGATATTGAGCAGGTATATGCGTGCCAATACTCAATGGTAACTCGTGGGATAAGTGAACGCGTGGCAAGTAGCATACCCTTCACTGCATTGACGATCGATGACCTACAGCAGCGACTTAGCGATTACGATAAAATTATAAGTTTTTGAGGGCAATCGATGCTTCATCTCATAATGTCACCACCGACGATGCTCGACATGGCTCATTTAGAGCGCTTGATCGGCGAAAAGGACGATGTCCTCTTGTTACAGGACGGCGTCTACGGTGGGATAGCAGGAAATCTGACATTTTCCTCATTTTTAGCGAAAAGGAAGACAAGTCTATACCTTCTAAAAGAAGATAGTGAAGCGAGAGGGATTACCGCGTTAATTGACGATAATTTTACGATAATCGACTATCAGCAGTTCGTTGCAATGACTGTAAAGCATTCGAAACAGATCACTTGGTAAGACGATATGTTGGTTATTTCTTGACACCCTCTATACTCAGCCCTAGAATTCTGCGTCCTCATAGAAATATGAGGTAGATTTAATACGTGTTTACGAAGCAAAAGCAAAACCAGGAGCTATTTAATGGCAACAGTTAACCAGCTGGTTCGCAAACCACGCGTACGTAAAGTTGCAAAAAGCAACGTACCTGCGCTGGAAGCTTGCCCGCAAAAACGTGGTGTATGTACTCGTGTATATACTACTACTCCAAAAAAACCGAACTCAGCATTACGTAAAGTTTGTCGTGTTCGTTTAACCAACGGTTTTGAAGTTACCTCCTACATCGGTGGTGAAGGTCATAACCTGCAGGAGCACTCCGTGATCCTGATCCGTGGTGGTCGTGTTAAAGATTTACCAGGTGTGCGTTACCATACCGTCCGCGGTGCACTTGACTGTTCCGGCGTTAAAGACCGTAAACAGGCTCGTTCTAAGTACGGTGTGAAGAAGCCAAAGGCTTAATGGTTCTCCGTTAAGTAAGGCCAAACGTTTTAACATAAATGTCAAAATAAACTCGTAGAGTTTTGGACAATCCTGAATTATCAACGGAGATATTCCATGCCACGTCGTCGTGTAATTGGTCAACGTAAAATTCTGCCGGATCCTAAGTTCGGATCAGAACTACTGGCAAAATTTGTAAACATTCTGATGGTAGACGGTAAAAAATCTACTGCAGAATCTATCGTATATAACGCGCTTGAGACCCTGGCTCAGCGCTCTGGTAAATCTGAACTGGAAGCGTTCGAAGTTGCTCTAGACAACGTTCGTCCAACAGTCGAAGTTAAATCACGCCGTGTTGGTGGTTCAACTTATCAGGTCCCAGTTGAAGTACGTCCGGTCCGTCGTAATGCATTAGCAATGCGTTGGATCGTAGAAGCTGCTCGTAAACGCGGTGACAAATCTATGGCTCTTCGCCTGGCGAACGAACTTTCTGATGCTGCAGAGAACAAAGGTACTGCAGTTAAGAAACGTGAAGACGTTCACCGTATGGCAGAAGCCAACAAGGCGTTCGCTCACTACCGCTGGTAATCCCTCCGGTGTAGTTGTTAACCCAGCGGGCGCTCTAACGGCTAACCCGCTGTGGTTAACTTAAATAGAACGTCCTAGAATTCAGAGGAATCAAATGGCTCGTAAAACACCCATTTCACGTTACCGTAATATCGGTATCAGTGCACACATCGATGCCGGTAAAACTACTACTACCGAGCGTATCCTGTTCTATACCGGTGTAAGTCACAAAATCGGTGAAGTACACGATGGTGCAGCGACTATGGACTGGATGGCACAGGAGCAGGAGCGTGGTATTACTATCACCTCAGCTGCAACGACTGCATTCTGGTCAGGTATGGCTAAACAGTTCGAACCACACCGTATCAACATCATTGATACCCCGGGACACGTTGACTTTACTATCGAAGTAGAGCGTTCAATGCGTGTTCTTGACGGTGCAGTTATGGTCTACTGCGCAGTAGGTGGTGTTCAGCCTCAGTCTGAAACCGTATGGCGTCAGGCAAACAAATATAAAGTTCCACGTATCGCGTTCGTTAACAAAATGGACCGTATGGGTGCAAACTTTCTAAAAGTTGTTGGTCAGATTAAAGCACGTTTAGGTGCAAACCCTGTTCCACTACAACTTGCTATCGGTGCAGAAGAAGGCTTTACCGGCGTTGTTGACCTGGTAAAAATGAAAGCCATTAACTGGAACGATGCTGACCAAGGTACGACATTCGATTACGAAGAAATTCCTGCTGAGCTACAAGATTTAGCAGAAGAATGGCGTCAAAACCTCATCGAATCTGCAGCTGAAGCTTCAGAAGAGTTGATGGAAAAATACCTTGGTGGTGAAGAACTGACTGAAGCAGAAATCAAAAATGCTCTGCGTCAACGCGTTCTGAACAACGAAATTATTTTGGTCACCTGTGGTTCTGCATTTAAGAACAAAGGTGTTCAAGCGATGCTTGATGCCGTTATCGAATATCTTCCATCACCAGTTGAAGTTCCTGCTATTAAAGGAATGTTAGACGATGGTAAAGATACTCCAGCTGAACGTCGTTCAGATGATAGCGAGCCGTTCTCAGCATTAGCATTTAAAATTGCTAACGACCCGTTCGTGGGTAACTTGACGTTCTTCCGCGTATACTCTGGTGTTGTTAACTCCGGTGATACCGTACTGAACTCAGTGAAATCACAACGTGAGCGTTTAGGCCGTATCGTTCAGATGCATGCTAACAAGCGTGAAGAAATCAGCGAAGTTCGTGCTGGTGATATCGCGGCAGCAATCGGTCTGAAAGATGTTATTACTGGTGACACCCTGTGTGATCCTAACGCGCCAATCATTTTGGAGCGTATGGAATTCCCAGAGCCAGTAATCTCAATCGCGGTTGAACCAAAAACCAAAGCTGACCAAGAAAAAATGGGTCTAGCTCTGGGTCGTCTGGCTAAAGAAGATCCATCATTCCGTGTATGGACTGATGAAGAGTCTAACCAGACAATCATCGCTGGTATGGGTGAACTTCACCTTGATATCATCGTTGACCGTATGAAGCGTGAGTTCAACGTGGAAGCAAACGTGGGTAAACCACAGGTTGCTTATCGTGAAGCAATTCGTAGCAAAATTACCGATGTTGAAGGTAAACATGCTAAGCAGTCTGGTGGTCGTGGACAGTACGGTCACGTTGTGATCGATATGTACCCACTTGAGCCAGGTTCTAACCCTAAAGGTTACGAATTCACGAACGACATCAAAGGTGGTGTAATTCCAACTGAATACATCCCTGCGGTAGATAAAGGAATTCAAGAGCAGCTGAAATCAGGTCCATTAGCGGGTTACCCGGTAGTAGACTTAGGTGTTCGTCTGCACTTCGGTTCTTACCATGATGTTGACTCATCAGAACTAGCGTTTAAACTAGCTGCCTCATTAGCTTTCAAACAAGGCTTTAAACAAGCGAACCCAGTTCTGCTTGAGCCAATCATGAAAGTTGAAGTTGAGACTCCTGAAGAGCACACTGGTGATGTTATCGGTGACCTGAGCAGACGTCGTGGTATGTTGAAAGGTCAAGAATCTAACGCAACTGGCGTTGAGATTCATGCCGAAGTACCATTGTCCGAAATGTTTGGGTATGCGACTCAGTTGCGTTCTCTGACTAAAGGTCGTGCTTCTTACTCCATGGAGTTCTTGAAGTATGATGATGCGCCGAATAACGTCGCGCAGGCTGTTATTGAAGCACGTAGCAAATAAAACTACGGTTTAAATTTGATCCCATGCCCTCATCGAGAATGAGGGCATAACAGTAAGGAATATAGCCATGGCTAAAGAGCAATTTCAACGTAACAAACCACACGTTAACGTGGGTACTATCGGTCACGTCGACCACGGTAAAACCACTTTAACAGCTGCTATCACCACCGTTTTAGCTAAAACTTACGGCGGTT